>X357_Northern_Tamandua__coassemble_355_pt1 | contig 42962 bp, 48 predicted proteins | sample X357_Northern_Tamandua__metabat2_low_PE_004 | metagenome-assembled genome bin X357_Northern_Tamandua | reverse complement strand
CATGCCTCGCAAACTCGCATAAATACTGGATATGCAGAGTTTTGCTCATGGCTAATTATTTTATGGATTGGAGGGGAAAGTATGGCGACGATTAAAGAAATAGCGGCGAAAGCAGGTGTCTCGATTGGTACAGTAGATCGTGTGATTCATGAAAGAGATGGCGTGAATGCCGAAACAAGAGAAAGGGTTTTGTTGGTAATAAAAGAATTGAATTACAAACCCAATAGAGTTGCACAGGGGCTTGCAGTCAGAAAGAAAAAATTGAAACTTTGTTTTGTGATTCCAGATTCATCGCGAAATCCATTTTTTGATCAGGTGATTGATGCTGCAAAAGAAAAGGCTGAAGAATTGAAACAATTTGGTGTGCAGGTGATGTTTCGTACTTTAAGTAAAGAGTGTATGCTTGCTGAGTCGGCGGAAAACGTTGATCTACGGTTGATTGAAGATATTGATGGTTTGGCAATGATTGGAGCACCTATACCGGAACTCAATGCGTATCTGGATTATGCTGAAAGCCACGATATTCCAGTAGTGTTTTACAATGACCTGATTCAAGATAGAAATTGTATTGCTTTTGTGGGGTGCGATTATGTTGATTCGGGAAGAATTGCTGCCGGGTTGAGTTCGCTGATAGGAGGAAAAAATGCAAAAGTGTGTGTTTATACTGAGGGTGAAGAGGACGTAACTAGTTGTACAAGGCGGTTGTTAGGATTTAAACAGGAAATAAATGAAAGATATCCGGAGATGCAACTTTTGGACGTATGTCAAATTAGTGCAAATCAAATCGATAATTACTTGTCTGTAAAAGAGAGTATAAATAAATTTCCAGATGTAAATATCATGTATATCATGAATCCTGCTAATTATGATATTTGTGAAGCAATTTATCGAGCAGATGAGAAAAATCAAATCAAAATAATCACAAATGATTTGGTGAAAGTACAGGAGAAAATGATTCGGGACGGAATTATATCAGCAACGGTCTGTCAAGAGCCAGAGAAACAAGGGGCTATGCCATTGGAGATTTTGTATAACTATGTTGCTTTGGGAAAAGAACCAGAGGAGAAAATGTGTTATACAAATCTGAGTATACATATTGCACAAAACATTTGATGGTTCTGTTTATGCCTTAAAGTTATTTCGTGTACGATAACGGACTTTGTCGTTGGTATAAAATTGTAAAAAAAGAATCGAATTAGTGAATAATGCACAAAAAAATAATGGTAAACATTAAAGCATTGACAAAAATGTCAATGCTTTTTATAATTTTATTTAACGTTAACGTACACGGTAAAACACGAAAGGAGTAAATGAATGAGAGCAACAAAAGAATATCGTATGAAAATGACGGAACAGGCACAGGAAATTGTTGAAAAGATGTCATTACAGCAAAAAGTCTGGCTCATGAGCGGAAATATTGATCTGAGCAAGATGACAAAAGAATTTATGGCGCAAATGGCGGAAGCAATGTCGAATGATGAGAATCATTATAATGTGACACTTTATGCTGCCGGCGGAATCGACGAACTGAATCTTCCACCAATGCTTTTTGTAGATGGACCCAGAGGAGTCGTTTGTGGAAACTGGCAGACAACATGCTTTCCGGTATCTATGGCAAGAGGAGCAACTTTCAGTCCGGAACTAGAAGAAAAAGTAGGACACTGTATTGGTCGGGAGACCAGAGCTTTTGGTGGAAATCTGTTTGCGGGTGTATGTATCAATTTACCGTATAATTCTGGATGGGGCAGAAGTCGAAACATACGGAGAAGAAACATATAGTACAGAGACAAAAATATGTCTCATTTGTCGTTTAACTCATGAAATTATTATAAATAGGAAATTGTGAATTGACGAGAGGAGCAATTAATCATGAATGAGAGAAAATATTTGAAATGGTACAATAAAGTTGGATATGGTTCAGGAGATTTGGCGGCAAACTGTGTGTTCGGATTACTTTCAAGCTTCGTACTAATCTACCTGACGGATACAGTTGGATTGAATGCTGGTATCGTAGGAACATTGATCATGTTTTCAAAATTTGCAGATGGTATTACAGATGTATTCTTTGGAACGTTGATTGATAAAACTCATAGTAAGATGGGAAAGGCTCGTCCGTGGATGTTATGGTCCCAGATAGGAAACAGTATTTTGCTGGTGGCTGTATTTGCTATTCCAGAGAGTCTCGGAGATACTGCAAAATACGCATATTTCTTTATTGCTTATACATTGTTGAATGCAGTTTTCTATACCGCAAACAATATTGCATATGCATCACTGACATCGTTGATTACAAAGAATGGAAATGAGCGAGTTCAGATCGGTTCTATCCGTTTTATGTTCTCGCTTGCGACTAATATTACGGTAGCTTCCATTACAGTTGGTTTTGTTGCTAAAATGGGCGGCGGAGCACACGGATGGAAAATGGTAGCAATTATTTATGCAATCATCGCCCTTATTGTAAATACTATTTCAGTACTCTCTGTAAAAGAATTACCAGAAGAAGAGTTGTCTGAAGGTATTGATGTAAACGAAGATGGAAACGAAACAAAAATTACTTTTGGCGAATCTCTTAAATTATTGCTTTCAAACAAATACTTCCTTATGATTGCATTGTTTTATATTTTGATGTATATCCAGAGTGGTATTGGCGGAATTGGTATTTATTACATGACATATGTATTAGGTGATCCATCATTATTAGGTACATTCTCTTCTGCTATGATGCTTCCAATGGTAGTTGGACTTGCGTTTACACCAATGCTTGTTAAGAAATTCAAAGGAATGTACAAATTAAATCTAATGGGATATTGCTGTGCAATCGTGTTCCGAGTTGGATTTATCATTGCCGGCTATATGAAGAATGTACCAATGATGCTTGCATGTATGGCAATTGCAGGTCTTTGTACAAGCCCGGTAACCGGAGATATCAATGCTTTGATTTCAGCTGCATCCGAATATACAGTACGTACAAAAGGAAAACATATTGAAGGAGCAATGTTCTCTTGTTCTTCACTTGGTATTAAAGTAGGTGGAGGAATCGGTTCTGCTTTGTCAGGATTGTTACTTTCAGCCGGAGGTTATGTTGCCAATGCTGCACAGCAGTCAACTACTACAATTAACATGCTGCAGTTCATGTATCTTTGGTTCCCTCTAATCTGTGTTGCACTGGTTACAGTTATCATGTACTTCCTGAAAGTAGAAAAGGCAAATGCAGACTGGGATAGAGAGCATACGAAATAGTATTATCATTTGATTTGAAAATTGAATATTGATTGGAGCTTTAAGCACCGCCCGAAATTGCTTGGGCGGTGTCCAATATTATATGAAAGAAAAGGGAAAATGGTATGATTAGAGAGAAATGGAACGATAACTGGAAATTTACTAAGGGTAGCGCAACGCTGCTGACAGCCATGATGGGTGGACTGGAATATGAAGATGTAGTGATTCCTCATGATGCCATGATTCTTGAAGAACGTACACCGGATACGGAAAATGGAACACAGACAGGATATTATCAGGGAGGATTGTACACTTATGTAAAATCATTTGATGTTCCGGAGGACTGGAGAGATAAAACAGTTACGCTGGAGTTTGAAGGCGTCTATGAAACCGCAATGGTATATGTAAACGATATGCTTGCTGCAACCAATTTGTATGGCTATTCGAATTTCTATGTTGAATTAAATAAATACCTGAACTATGGAGAAACAAATGCAATTTCCGTAACAGCCGACAATGCAAAAGAAAAGAACAGCAGATGGTATTCAGGAAGCGGAATTTACAGAGACATCAATTTAATCGTAGGTGGATTGATTCATATTCCGGCGGATGGGCTGGAAATCACAACACCATCTGTATCAAAAGAATCTGCCGAGGTAGAAATTGAAACAGCTGTAAAAAATCTATCCAGAGATAAGAAGAAGGTTAATGTGGAAACGACAATTTTATATGATGGACAGGTCGTAGCAACAGATCGAGTTGTAGTTACAATGTTTGCAGATGAGGAAGAAACTGTACGGCAGAGAATTGCTTTGCTGAATCCAAAACTTTGGAACGTGGACACTCCAGATCTCTATGAATGTATTGTAAAAGTGATGGATGGAGAGGCAGTGCTTGATGAGAGTAAAGATATGTTCGGTATCCGTAAACTGGAATTGGATGCAGAGCATGGTCTGCGGATTAATGGAGCGGTTGTAAATCTGAGAGGAACCTGTATTCATCATGATAATGGTGTCATCGGAGCTGCTACATACGAAAAGGCAGAGGAAAGACGATGCCGCCGGATGAAAGAAGCTGGATTTAACAGTATCCGAAGTGCACATCATCCAATGAGCAAAGCAATGCTGAGAGCCTGTGATAAATATGGAATGCTAGTCATGGATGAATTATCCGATATGTGGACGAATCATAAAAATCCAAATGATTTTGCTCTGAATTTCATGGAAAACATGGATGTTGAAGTAGAGCGTATGGTAGCGAAAGATTTTAACCATCCGAGTGTTATCCTCTATTCTTCTGGAAATGAGATTCCGGATGTAGGAAATGCCAGAGGTGCACACCTGAACAGAGTAATCTGCAATAAATTCCATGCATTGGATCCATCGAGATATACAACGAATGCTATCAATGGAATGCTGGCACTCGGACCGAGGATGGGTGATGTCATTCAGGATATTATAAAAGCAAGAGCTGAGAAAATGAAGTCTTCCGACAGTCAAAGCAGTCAGACCAGTGAAGAGGGTGCAAATGCATTGAACAGTATGCTCGCGCTGATGACGGGAGATGTAGCAGATATGATTTCCTGTCATCCAATCATGACAGAATGTCTGGAGGAAGCAGGTCAGGCAATGGATGTCATTGGATACAACTATCTGACAGGACGGCATGTAATGGAAAAAGAAATTCATCCGAATCAGCCTGTTGTTGGTACAGAAACATATCCGGCAGATATTGTGAGACTGTGGGATATCGTGAAAAACAATCCGCATGTGATTGGAGATTATACATGGACAGGATATGATTATCTTGGAGAAGCAGGATGTGGAATCTTCTATTATGATGGAACGCAGAACTTTACAGGTGTATATCCGGACAGAATTGCTTATATTGGAGATATCGACATTATTGGATACAGAAGACCGGTCAGCTACTTAAGAGAAGTTGTGTTTGGATTGAGAGAAGCTCCATATATTGCTGTAGAAAAGGTTGATAAATATGGTCTGCCACATTCCCAGACTCCATGGATGCTCAAAGATAACATTGCAAGCTGGACATGGCCGGGATATGAAGGAAAACCAGCAAAATTAGATGTATACAGCAGTGCAGAGGAAGTGGAATTATTCTTGAATGGTAAGTCACTGGGAAGAAAGCTGACAGGAGAGAGTGTTGGATTTACAACATCTTATGAATTGACATATGAGCCGGGCGAACTGATTGCCGTTAGTTATCAGGGCGGAGTAGAGAATGGAAGACATATTCTCAACACAGCAAATGATCAGGTACAACTCAGTGTAAGCTGTGAAGGACAGAATTTAAAAGCAGATGCTCAGGATCTGGCATTCGTAACGGTGAAACTGGTAGATGACAAAGGCATTGAAAACCTTAATGCGGTTAAAAAAGTCACCATTGAGATTGAAGGACCGGGTACATTACAGGGATTCGGAAATGCGGATCCAAGATCAGAAGAACGTTATGACAGCACAACATGGAATACATATGAAGGATATGTAATGGCTGTTATCCGTTCTGGAAAAGAGGCTGGAACAATTCGTGTGAAAGTATCAGCTGATGGATGTGAATCACAGGAAATTTGTATTGAAGTGCGTGAATAGAGGTGAGCCTATGAAAATATATGTAAACGGTACAGTAGAAAGAAGTGGAGATGGAAGTATTGAACGTCCATTTAAGCAGATCAATGAAGCAGCACAAATAGCAGCACCGGGGGACGAGGTAATCGTCTCCCCTGGTATATACCGGGAGTATGTAAATCCGAAGAATGCGGGAACTGAAGCGGCACGAATTGTATATCGAAGTGAAACTCCGCTCGGCGCAGTGATCACCGGAGCAGAAAAGGTGGATTACTGGACACTGCATGAAGGAAATGTATGGGTGTGCCGTGTTGATAATGGTATATTTGGAGATTACAATCCTTATACAACAGTTATTGGTGGAGACTGGTATTTTGCACCATTGGTGCGACATACAGGAGCGGTATATTTAAATAGCCGTCAGTTATACGAAACAGAAACTTTGGAAGAATGTATAGAAGGCGAGGTATATCCACCGTCTTGGGAGCCGGAATATTCTATATACAAATGGTACACAGAGCAGGATGGCAATGAAACGGTCATCTACGCAAACTTCCAGGGAGCAAACCCCAATGAGGAAAATGTAGAAATCAATGTTCGTCGAAATTGTTTTATGCCATCCGAGACGGGAATAGGATTTATTACAGTGAGCGGATTTGATATCAACAAAGCAGCAACGACATGGGCTCCTCCAGCAGCATATCAGGATGGAATGATTGGACCGCACTGGTCAAAAGGCTGGATTATAGAGTATTGTGAAATCAGCAATAGCAAGTGTTCCGGCATCTCTCTTGGAAAATATTATGATCCGGAAAATGATCATTACTTTACAAACAAACACGTAAAGAGTCCGACTCAGATGGAGAGAGATGCTGTATGCCGTGGACAGTATCATGGCTGGCTGAAAGAAAATATTGGACATCACATTGTGCGTAGGTGTCATATCCACCATTGTGAGCAGACTGGTATTGTGGGACGAATGGGATGTGTATTCAGTCTGATCGAAGACAACCACATTCACAATATCAACAATATGCAGCAGCTTGGTGGAGCAGAAATTGCAGGAATTAAATTTCATGCAGCGATTGATGTTGTATTCAGAAGAAACCACATTCATCATTCAACGATGGGAATCTGGTGTGACTGGCAGGCACAGGGAACACGGATCACTCAGAATCTGATGCATGACAATCATGCACCGGAAGAACTTCCGACGGCACAGGGCGCAATGATGAATCAGGATATTTTTGTAGAAGTGAGTCATGGTCCGACTTTGATTGATAATAACATTCTGTTATCAAAAGCCTCTGTGCGTATGGCAACTGAAGGAGTAGCTTGTGTACATAACTTCATTCTAGGTGCATTTACGGCAATAGGCGGTGGGACAGATATGACGGTAAAGGGAATCAACCAGCCGAGATATACTCCTTACCACATCAGACATCGTACTGAGGTAGCTGGTTTCATGACTGTATTACATGGAGATGACAGAATCTACAACAACATTTTCATTCAGAACTGGCCGGTTAAAGAGGTAGAAGTGAAGGAAGATATGGGATTTATGATGGCGGATAATCAGATCGTTGGAACCGATGTATTTGATGAATATCCAACATATGATGAATGGATCGCACAGTTTGAACTGGACAAGCCTGCAAATATGATGGCGTTAATGGAGCCACATTTCGGACATCTGCCTGTATGGGTAAATGGAAACGCATATTTCAATGGTGCAAAAGCCTGCAAAAATGAATCATCGAATCACATCGATACAGGTAATCAGGTAAAAGTTGAGTTGGCAGAAAACGATGGTAAATATATCCTAAAAACAAATGTATATGAGTTGTTAGATAATTTCAAGGATGGGATTATCAACAGCGATATTTTAGGATATGCATTTGAACCGGAACAGAGATTTGAAAATCCAGATGGCACGACAATCATTTTTGATAATGACTATGAGGATGAACATCGAGGTATTTCTACAATTCCTGGCCCATTTGCAGAAGTAGCAAGTGAAAGGGTAGTTTGGTAATATAAAAATAAAATGCGAGCCGACAGAAATTGTCAGCTCGCGTTTTTCTGTTGGACGGTGCTATTATTCCAACAATATAAACAGTTCTATGTATTAGCATAAGGGTAGAGCCATATTCATATATATTGGAAAAGAGGACTTCTGCGAGGGTAGTGATATGAACCGTCTCTTTCCTATTCTATATTCCATCCGGCAGTTTCTTTGGAACGGTCCGATGCTTGTCCTGCTGCTCGGAACTCATCTTTACTTTACAATAAAATCACGGTTTATCCAAAGAAAACTACCAAAGGGGATTCGCTTGAGTGTTGAGCGGTCCTCTTTTTCTGCGCTTGCGACTGCACTTGCAGCAACGATTGGGACGGGAAATATCATCGGAATTTCAACCGCGATTGCAATCGGTGGCCCCGGTGCTGTGTTCTGGTGCTGGATGACCGGATTGCTTGGCGTTGCAACCTGTTATGCAGAATGTCTGCTGTCTGGGAAATACCGGGTTCGGCAGCAGGATGGAACGTATCGCGGTGGACCGATGTATGTGATGGAATCTGTGCTGCATCAGAAGAGTGCGGCAATCCTGTTTGCAGTATCGGTCATTCTTGTATCACTTGGGATGGGGAGCAGTGTGCAGTCTCATGCAATATGTGCTGCGATGACGGAACATCTGTCAATCTCGCATGAAAAAATCGGTGTAGTCGCAGCAATATTGACTGCGTTTGTAATATTTGGAGGCGGAAAGCAGATTGCAAAAGTGTGTACATGGCTTGTTCCGATAATGAGTGTGCTGTATTTTGGCGGCTGTCTGATGCTTCTTTGGATGAACCAAGAGTTTCTAGGAGAAACTCTTGTAACAATTATACGATCAGCATTCGGAGTTGATTCTGTGGCAGGCGGTGCTGTGGGGAGTCTTATTATGATTGGGGTGGGAATCCCAGGGAACAGATATAGGGATGGTGGGATGAGCGCAAGCGGTTTGATAAGTATGCAATCAGGAATTGCAAGAGGTCTGTTCACCAACGAAGCCGGTCTCGGCTCTATTCCGATAGCGGCAGCATCTGCTGACACCGATTCGCCGGAGCAACAGAGTCTTGTATCTATGACCGGACCGTTCTGGGATACAGTGGTGATGTGTGCAGTTACCGGGATTACAATTGTAAGTTGCATGGTGAAGCATCCGGAACAGTTTGAAGGAGTACGGGCAGACAGACTCTGCTTTGTGGCTTTTGATCAATTACCGGTTGTGGGAAGCGAGATATTATCACTTTCCCTTGTCTTGTTTGCATTTGCAACAATTATTGGCTGGCACTATTATGGAGAAAGTGCGATTTATTATTTGGCTGCAGGGCGTGGCAAGTGGATTTATCAGGCTGGGTATATTGCGGCAGTGTATGCAGGTGCAGTGTTGTCATTGGATATGGTATGGACGATATCAGATTTGTTCAATGTGTTCATGACGGTGCCGAATCTACTCTGTCTGTGGATCCTGCGCCGTGAGGTGACAGGCTACTGCTCACAGATTGACCTGTGAACAGTAACAGCGTACATAGATAAGTTGCGAAAATATATCCTCAACGCTACTTGCCCTTAAGTAGCATTTGCAATATAATAAGGAACAGACACGATACAAAACCCATGCAAAAATAAAATTTTTCTTACATACACCGCGAAACTAAAAAGTATAAAAAGAAATAATACAATGTACAACGAAAGGAAAAGAAAACTATGAAATGGAATAAATTTCGCTTAAAGACAACAACCGAGGCGGAGGATATCGTCAGCAGTATGCTGGCGGATCTGGGAATTGATGGGGTGCAGATTGAGGATAAAGTACCGCTGACTGCCGCAGACAAGGAGCAGATGTTCGTAGATATCCTGCCGGAGATTGAGGCAGACGACGGGATTGCATATTTAAGTTTCTATTTGGAACCGGGGGCAGATACGGAGGCAATTCTTGCCGATGTGCGCAGAGAACTGGAAGGGATGTCTGCCTATGTGAATGTGGGCGAATGTGTCATTGAAGAGTCAGAGACGGAGGACGTAGACTGGGTAAATAACTGGAAACAGTATTTCCATCAGTTCTATGTGGATGACATTCTGATTATTCCGTCATGGGAGGATGTAAAACCGGAGGACAGTGACAAGATGGTGATTCATATTGACCCGGGAACTGCATTCGGGACCGGAATGCACGAGACAACGCAGCTCTGTATCCGTCAGATTCGCAAGTTCGTGACACCGGAGACGAGGATACTGGATGTTGGGTGCGGAAGTGGTATTCTCGGTATGCTGGCATTGAAGTTCGGGGCGAAGCATTCTGTTGGGACCGATTTGGACCCATGTGCGATTGACGCGACATATGAGAATATGGAAGTAAACGGCATTTGCCGGGAGCAGTATGAAGTGATGATTGGAAATATTATCGATGACAAGGCAGTGCAGGACAAGGCAGGATATGAGTGCTACGATATCGTCGTGGCAAATATTCTGGCAGATGTGCTTGTCGGTCTGACCCCGGTCATTGTTAACCAACTGAAAAAGGGTGGTATTTACATTACGAGCGGTATCATTGATGACAAAGAGCAGACCGTGGTGGACGCTGTAAAGGCGGCAGGTCTGGAAGTGCTGGAAGTGACTTACCAGGGCGAATGGGTATCTGTAACTGCAAGAAAGAATTAAAAGGAGAGTCATCTATGCATCATTTTTTTATAGAACCATCCCAGCGTCACGACAATACGATTCTGATCAAGGGTTCTGATGTGAATCATATGAAAAATGTTCTTCGGATGAAACAAGGAGAACTGTTGGAAATCAGTGATGGGACAGGCGTACGCTACCTATGTAAGCTTGCGGAATTTGAACCGGAATGCGTGCGGCTCGACATCGAAGATCAGTGGAAAGACGATGTAGAACTTACATCACGAATTTATTTGTTTCAGGGGCTGCCGAAAAGCGATAAGATGGAATTTATTATCCAGAAGGCAGTCGAGCTGGGTGCATATGAGGTGATACCGGTTGTGACAAAACGTGCGGTGGTAAAGTTAGACGAGAAAAAAGCGGCGAAAAAGACGGCGAGATGGAATGCAATTGCAGAGGGGGCGGCTAAGCAGTCAGGACGCAGTATCATTCCGAATGTCCATGAGGTAATGACATTTCCTGAAGCTCTTCAATTCGCGCAGAAGTTAGATGTAAAGATGATTCCGTATGAGAAGGCGGAAGGCATGGAAAGTTCCCGGAAAGTGATTGGAAATATTGCGCCGGGACAGTCTGCCGGCATTTTCATCGGTCCGGAAGGCGGATTTGAAGAAGAAGAGATTGAGGCTGCGGCAGAGAGCGGAGTTATACCGATTTCGCTCGGAAAACGGATTCTGAGGACGGAGACCGCGGGGCTTGCGGTTTTATCAATTCTGATGTATCACTTGGAATGTGGCGGTCATAATTTATAAGTAAGAACAGGAAAAAGGAAAGATATCATCATGGAAGTTTATTTAGATAATTCAGCGACAACGAGAGCATTTCCGGAAGTCGGAGAGCTTGTTTATAAAGTAATGTGTCAGGATTATGGCAACCCGTCCTCGATGCACAGAAAAGGGGTGGAGGCAGAGCATTATATAAAAAATGCAAAGGAAATACTGGCGAAGATTCTGAAGGTAAACGGAAAGGAAATTTTCTTTACCTCCGGAGGCACGGAAAGTGACAATCTGGCGTTAATCGGAACGGCACGTGCGAACCGGCGTATGGGAAACCATCTCATTACATCTTCCATTGAGCACCCGGCAATTCTGAATACGATGCGTTATCTGGAGGAGGAAGAAGGGTTCCGTGTGACGTACCTTCCGGTGGATGCCAACGGCAGAATCCGGATGGATGCCCTGAGAGAAGCACTCTGTCAGGATACCATCCTTGTATCCATCATGTATGTGAATAACGAGGTGGGTTCCGTACAGCCCATTGAAGAGGCTGTAAGAGTGGTAAAATCATACAATCCGAGAATTCTGTTCCATTCCGATGCAGTACAGGGGTTTGGAAAATATCATATCTATCCAAAACGAGTGGGAATCGATATGCTTTCGGTGAGCGGACATAAAATCCACGGACCGAAGGGAACAGGGTTCCTCTTTATCAATGAGAAAGTAAAGATAAAACCGATTATCTACGGAGGGGAGCAGCAGAGGAATATCCGCTCCGGTACGGAAAATGTTCCGGGTATTGCCGGACTCGGACTTGCTGCGAAAATGACGTATCAGGACCTGAATATGAAGGTTGCCTTGATGCGGGAACTGAAGACACAGTTCCTTGAAGGCATTTCAGGAATCGAGTATACAACTGTGCATGGGCTGACAGACGAAAACAGTGCGCCGCATATCATCAGTGTGGGAATTGCGGGAGTCCGGAGTGAAGTACTGCTGCATGCACTGGAAGACAGCGGGATCTATGTATCTTCCGGTTCTGCCTGTGCCTCCAACCACCCGGGAATCAGCGGGGTGCTCAGAGAAATCGGGGCAGAGCAGGAATATCTGGATGCAACCTTACGGTTTAGCATGTCAGAGTTTACGACAAAAGAAGAAATTGACTATACATTGGAAACATTATATAATTGTGTACCGATGCTGCGGAAATATACGAGACATTGATGTGAATATACAGAAAGATGGAAGATACAAGGAGGATTATATGACATTTCATTCATTTTTGATTAAGTACGGTGAGATTGGGATTAAGGGAAAAAACCGCTATATGTTTGAGGACGCACTAGTGCGTCAGATTCGTTTTGCGCTGAAAGATGTGGACGGAAAGTTTTATGTGCACAAATCCTATGGAAGAGTCTATGTGGATTGTGAGGGAGAATACGATTACGAGGATACTGTGGAAAGCCTGACAAGAGTATTTGGCATCGTAGGAGTCTGCCCGGTTGTCCGTCTGGAGGACCAGGGATTTGGGCAGTTGAAACAAGAAGTAGTTGCTTATATGGATGAAATGTATCCGGATAAACATAAGACGTTTAAGGTTGAGGCAAGAAGAAGCAAGAAGAGCTATCCTTTGCAGTCCATGCAGATTAACTGCGACCTGGGTGAGGTGATTCTGGACGCATTTCCAGAGATGAAGGTTGACGTGCACCATCCGGATATTTTACTGAATGTGGAAGTACGGGAAGAGATTTACCTGTATTCTGAAATTATTCCGGGACCGGGGGGCATGCCGGTCGGAACGAACGGGAGCGCGATGCTGCTGCTGTCCGGAGGAATCGACAGCCCGGTTGCCGGTTATATGATTGCAAAACGCGGGGTAGAGCTGGAGGCAACATATTTTCACGCACCTCCGTACACCAGTGAGCGTGCAAAGGAGAAGGTTGTGGATCTGGCACGTCTGGTGTCCAGATATGCTGGACCAATCAAACTCCATGTTGTAAACTTTACGGATATCCAGCTTTATATTTACGAGAAGTGTCCGCATGAAGAGCTGACGATTATTATGCGCCGGTATATGATGAAGATAGCAGAACATTTTGCAAAGAAAGACGGCTGTCTCGGACTGATTACAGGAGAGAGTATCGGACAGGTTGCAAGCCAGACGATGCAGAGCCTGAATACGACAAATGCCGTGTGCACACTTCCGGTTTACCGTCCGCTGATTGGATTTGACAAGCGTGATATTGTTGAGATTTCCGAGAAGATAGGCACATATGAAACATCCATTCAGCCGTTCGAGGACTGCTGTACTATTTTTGTTGCAAAACATCCGGTGACAAAACCGATTTTGGAAAAGATTGAGAAGTCAGAGCTGAATCTGGCAGAAAAGATAGACGGACTGGTGCAGACGGCGATTGATACGGCAGAAATAATCAAAGTTAAGTAATATTGAAAAAGGCTGCCTCGGTGGGAGACAGCCTTACTAAATTGACAAATGTTTGTCTGTATTATTTTATAATGTATGGTTCCAGAGCTGCAAGGATGTCATCCAGTTCGCCGTCAGCGTGAATGTTGAGGTCGATTGGCTTGGACAAGTCCAGACTGAAAATACCCATGATTGATTTTGCATCAATCACGTATCTTCCAGATACCAGATCAAAGTCATTATCGTATTTTGTAATTTCGTTTACGAATGATTTTACCTTGTCAATTGAGTTTAAAGAAATCTGTACAGTTTTCATGATATAATCCCTCCTTGATATACGAAAAATATGGGGCTTTCACCCTCTTGTTTTATTCTACGAGATAGCAGTGTAAAAGTCAAGAAACTGACAGGAAAAATTTAGAATTTAGGAGATTTACATGATGAAAAAAGTAGCGTTGCACAATTTGGGCTGTAAAGTAAATGCATATGAAACAGAGGCCATGCAGGAAATGCTGGAGAGGGAAGGATATGAGATTGTTCCGTTCAGGGAAGGAGCGGATATTTATATCATCAATACCTGCACAGTGACGAATATTGCGGACCGCAAATCCAGGCAGATGCTGCACCGCGCGCGGAAAATGAATCCGGATGCAATCGTAGTTGCCGCCGGATGTTATGTGCAGGCGCAGGAGAATGGGAATCATACGCTGGATTCCTGTATTGATATTGTGATTGGAAATAACAAAAAGCAGGACCTGATTTCGATTCTGAATGAGTATGAGGCAAAGAGAGAAGCAGATAAAGAGGTCATTGACATTAATCATACAAAGGAATATGAGAATCTGTCGCTGTCAAGAACCGGGGAGCATACGCGCGCTTACATCAAGGTACAGGACGGATGCAATCAGTTTTGTTCCTACTGTATCATTCCGTTTGCGAGAGGCCGTGTGCGCAGCCGTTCTCTGGAGGATGTCGTGCGGGAAGTGACGGCTCTGGCGGAAAACGGCTACAAAGAAGTTATCCTGACAGGAATCCATCTAAGTTCTTACGGAATTGACCTGAATGGGGAGGATGCTGCCGGAAAACCAGGGCTGCTTGAATTGGTTCTTGCGGTTCACGAAATTGAAGGAATCGAGCGTATCCGTCTTGGCTCTCTGGAGCCGAGAATTATTACGGAAGAATTTGCAAAGACAATCGCATCTCTCCCGAAAATGTGTCCGCATTTCCACCTGTCTCTTCAGAGCGGGTGCGATGCGACTCTGAAACGGATGAACCGCCGGTATACAAGCAGTGAATATTATCAGAAATGTGAGCTGCTGAGGAAATATTTTGATAATCCGGCGCTGACAACCGATGTAATTGTCGGGTTCCCGGGAGAAACCGAAGAGGAATTCGAACAGTCCAGAGCGTTTGTGGATAAAGTGAATTTTTATGAGACACATATTTTCAAATATTCCAGACGTGAAGGGACAAGAGCCGCAGTGATGGATAATCAGGTGCCGGAGCAGATTAAGACGCTGCGGAGCAATCGGTTGATAGAATTGGGCAGAGAAAAGCAGGAAAAATACGAAAAAAGTCTGGTCGGAAAAACGGTAGAGGTACTTGTGGAAGAGCCGGCTGTCATTGACGGAAGAGAGCGGCAGGTCGGGCACACGAAAGAGTATGTCAGGATTGCGCTTGACGCGGAAGAAAACCTACAGAATCAGATTGTGAAAGTACAAATTGACAGCCATTCACAAATTATCCATTGAATTTTGAAAACGTTTATATTAGAATGTTAATTAGGGTATTTGCGCCAGAGTCTGGCAGACCAGGCTCTTTTCAGAAGAAATTTTGAAAGTACAACGCTGTTAGGTATAAAAAACAAGGATGGAGGAAAAAACATGAGCGATTTAAGTAATACACAATTTTTCCAGGTCGAACCGGGACCGCAGATTTCCGCAAAAGACATTCTGGAAATTGTATTTAAGGCATTAAAAGAAAAGGGATACAATCCGGTGAATCAGATTGTCGGATATATTATGTCCGGCGATCCGACATATATTACCAGTTATAACGGAGCTAGAAGCCTTGTTATGAAGGTTGAGAGGGACGAGCTGGTAGAGGAACTGCTGAAGTCGTATATTCAGAACAGTTCATGGGAATAATCCAATATGAGAGTAATGGGATTGGATTATGGCACGAAGACCGTTGGTGTGGCAATCAGTGACGCACTGGGACTGACTGCGCAGGGAATTGAAACAATTGAACGGAAAGAAGAGAACAAGCTGCGCCGTACCTGTGCACGGATAGAAGAACTCATCCGTGAGTATGCGGTGGGGACAATTGTACTTGGCTTTCCAAAGCATATGAATAATGATATCGGAGAGCGGGCTGAAAAGTCACTGGAATTTAAGGCAATGCTGGAGCGCCGTACCGGGCTGGAGGTCATCATGTGGGATGAGCGTCTGACAACGGTAGCGGCAGAACGGACATTGATTGAAAGTAAAGTAAGACGGGAAGACCGGAAAAAATATATCGATAAGATTGCGGCGGTATTCATTTTACAAGGATATCTGGATTCGCTGCATGTCTGAATAGGGGGATTCAGACGGGGATTCATAAGAAGAATTCATGAAGATGGATTCGTAAAAGGGGATTTATATGGAGAAGATTGCATTCACATTCGAAGAGACGAATGAGACAGTTGAATTTTTCGTGTTGGAGCAGACGAAAATCAACGGTTCCACATATATACTTGTGACCGATGAAGAGAGCGATGATGCAGAGTGTCTGATTCTGAAAGAGACGGACTCCGGCGAAGGACAGGACTGTTTGTATGATATTGTAGAAGATGATAATGAATTGATGGCGGTTTCCAAAGTATTTGAGGAATTGCTGGAAGATGTAGATATTACGATGTAAAGATATTTGCTTGCTGTAAATGAATGGAGTACAGAATGGAACAGAAAAAAGTAGAGGGACTTCTCCGCGAAAAGTTAAAAGAGCGGGGATTGAAAGTGACGCAGCAGCGGTTACTTGTCTTATCCGTGCTTGCTCAGAACAGTGGAAGCCATATGGCGGCTGAGGAGGTCTACGACCAGATTCAGAAGGGTTATCCTGAAATCGGTCTTGCCACGGTCTACCGGACGCTGCAGCTACTCCAGGAAATGCAGTTGGTGGACAGTATTTATCTGGATGACGGATGTGTGAGGTATGAGATGGGACATTTGTTTGAAGGCGAGATGAAACACAGCCATCACCATCTGATATGCAGGAAGTGCGGAAAGATTATCCAGTTTGAGGACGATTTGCTGGAAGAGCTGGAGGTACATATTGAGAAGGCAACCGGATTCCATGTGCTGGATCACGAATTGAAATTTTACGGAGAATGTAAAGATTGTATGGGACAGGGCAGATAAGACCGAGGGATGTGCTCTGTGCCATGCGCGGAAAAATACATATAATTAAATGGAGGTGTAGATTTTTTGAAGAAACAGAATACAGGAAAGCTGCGAATTATCCCGCTGGGAGGATTGGAGCAGATAGGAATGAACATTACTGCCTTTGAATATGAGGACAGTATTGTTGTGGTGGACTGCGGTCTGGCGTTCCCAGAGGATGATATGCTTGGAATTGACCTTGTAATTCCGGACGTCACATATTTGAAAGATAACATTGATAAAGTGAAGGGATTTGTCATCACGCACGGACATGAGGACCATATTGGCGCACTGCCGTATGTGCTGAAGGAGCTGAACCTTCCGATTTATACAACGAAACTGACAATGGGTATCATTGAGAATAAACTGAAGGAGCACAACCTACTTCGTTCCACAAGGAGGAAGGTAGTCCGTCACGGACAGTCCATCAATCTTGGAAAATTCAGAATTGAGTTCATTAAGACAAACCACAGCATACAGGATGCGTCCGCACTGGCGATTTATTCCCCTGCCGGAATCGTTGTCCACACGGGAGACTTTAAAGTGGATTACACACCGGTATTCGGGGATGCGATTGACCTGCAGCGGTTTGGAGAGATTGGGAAGAAAGGTGTCCTTGCGCTGATGTCCGACAGTACGAATGCAGAGCGGAAAGGTTTTACGCAGTCTGAGCGAACCGTAGGAATTACATTTGACCACATTTTTGCAGAGCACCAGAATACCCGGATTATCATTGCAACATTTGCATCCAATGTAGACCGTGTACAGCAGATTATTAACTCCGCTTACAAGTATGGAAGAAAAGTTGTCGTGGAAGGCCGCAGCATGGTGAATATCATCTCTACCGCATCCGAGCTGGGATACCTGAATGTGCCGGAGCATACGTTGATTGAGATTGATGAGATGCGCAACTATCCTCCGGAAAAGATGGTGCTGATTACGACCGGAAGCCAGGGTGAATCAATGGCTGCACTGTCAAGAATGGCTGCTGATGTGCACCGTAAAGTGACAATTCAGCCGAATGATACGATTATTTTCAGTTCTAATCCGATTCCGGGAAATGAGAAGTCCGTTTCCCGTGTCATCAATGAACTGTCCGCAAAAGGGGCAAATGTAATTTTTCAGGATGCCCATGTATCCGGACATGCCTGTCAGGAAGAGCTGAAACTGATATACTCTCTTGTAAAACCGAAGTATGCGATTCCGGTTCACGGTGAGTACCGTCATCTGAAAGCAAATTCTGAAGTTGCAATGTCACTTGGCATTCCGAAAGAGAATGTATTTATCATACAGTCGGGTGACGTGCTGGAGCTGTGTGATGAGAGTGCAAAAGTTGTGGACAAAGTACACACTGGGGCAATTCTTGTAGACGGGCTTGGAGTCGGAGATGTCGGCAATATCGTTCTCCGCGACAGACAGCATCTGGCTGAGGACGGAATCATCATCGTTGTGCTGACACTGGAGAAGGGCAGCAACCGTCTGCTTGCAGGACCGGATATCGTATCCCGTGGGTTTGTCTATGTGCGTGAATCCGAGGGACTGATGGAGGAAGCAAGACATGCGGTAAGCGATAGTCTGGACAAATGCTTAAGCAACCGTCATGCAGACTGGAATAAGATTAAACTGACAATCCGGGATACAATGAACGATTTCATTTGGAAAAAGACAAAGAGAAGACCGATGATTATCCCGATTATTATGGATGTGGATGTGTAAGATATGATAGTGGATGAACGTATCATTACATTCATCAATTCCCTGGAGACAGAGAACAATGAAATATTAGAGGCAATCGAGAGAGAGGCACTGGATACCCGCGTGCCGATTATCCGCAAGGAGATGCAGAGCTTCCTCAAGGTGCTTCTTTCCATTCAAAAACCTATGTGCATTCTGGAAGTAGGGACTGCCGTAGGTTTCTCTGCGTTATTGATGAGTGAATATGCACCGGAGGAGTGCAGGATTACAACAATTGAGAATTATGGGAAAAGAATTCCGATTGCCAGGGAAAATTTCCGCCGTGCAGGGAAAGAAACCCAGATTACCCTTCTGGAGGGAGATGCGATGGAAGTACTTCCAACATTGGAAGAACCATATGACTTTATTTTCATGGATGCGGCGAAAGGGCAGTATATTCATTATATGCCGGAGGTGCTGCGCCTGTTGAAACCGGGCGGAATGCTTGTGTCTGATAATGTGATGCAGGATGGGACGATTATCGAATCAAGGTTTGCGGTGGAGCGCCGTGACCGGACCATTCACGCGAGGATGCGTGAATACCTGTATGAACTGAAGCATAACAGAGAACTGCTTACATGCCTCCTTCCGTTGGGGGATGGTGTGGCAGTGAGCGTGAAGACGGAGAATAAGGGATTGAGAATTGAGTGATTGTGGATTGAGAGAATGCGAATCACGTGGTTTCAGATTGAGAGAGCGCAAATCGCGTGGTTTTGGATTGAGAGAGTGTGAAAAGCGTGATTGCAGATTGAGAGAATGCAAATCGCGTGGTTTCAGATTGAGAGAATGCAGATAGTATGATTATATATGAGATTGGCTGAGAAAGGAAGAGGTTATGTCGAGACATCCTGAATTATTGATTCCGGCAAGCAGTCTGGAGGTGTTAAAAACTGCTGTAGTCTTTGGAGCAGATGCAGTATATATCGGCGGCGAGGCATTTGGTCTGCGTGCAAAGGCGAAGAATTTTTCGATGAAAGATATGAAAGCAGGAATTGCATTTGCACATGAATATGGCGTTAAGGTTTATGTGACTGCGAATATTCTTGCACACAATTATGACCTGGAGGGCGTCCGGGAATATTTTGAGGAATTAAAAGAAATCAAACCAGATGCATTGATTATTGCCGATCCGGGTGTTTTTGAGATTGCGAAGGAAGTCTGCCCGGAAATTGAACGGCATGTCAGCACGCAGGCGAATAATACAAACTATGCAACTTATAATTTCTGGTATCGGCAGGGAGCGAGCCGTGTTGTGTCTGCGCGTGAGCTGTCTATGAAAGAAATTAAAGAAATCCGCGCAAATATACCGGACGATTTGGAAATAGAGACATTTGTTCACGGCGCGATGTGCATTTCCTATTCAGGGAGGTGCCTGCTGAGTAATTATTTCACCGGAAGAGATGCAAATCAGGGAGCATGTACCCATCCATGCCGCTGGAAGTACTCCATAGTCGAGGAAACCCGCCCGGGCGAGTATATGCCCGTCTATGAAAATGAACGAGGGACATACATTTTCAATTCGAAAGATTTGTGCATGATTGAACATATTCCGGAACTGATAGATGCAGGAATTGACAGCCTGAAAATCGAAGGACGTATGAAGACCGCACTTTACGTGGCAACCGTAGCGAGAACTTACCGCAAGGCGCTGGATGATTACTATGCAGATGAAGAACTTTATAAGAAAAATATGCCATGGTATCTGGAACAGATTTCCAACTGCACATACCGGCAGTTTACAACCGGATTCTTTTTCGGGAAACCCGATGAAAATACACAGATATATGACAGTAATACCTATGTCAGGGAATATACCTATCTTGGTATCATTGGGGAGAAAAAGGACGGATTGTATCAGATAGAACAGCGTAATAAGTTCTCTGTCGGGGAAACTATTGAAATCATGAAACCAGACGGAAGAAATGTAGAAGTGACCGTGAAGCGAATTGTTGATGAGGAAGGGGGAGAACAGGAAAGCGCCCCGCATCCGAAACAGATGCTGTATGTGGATTTGGATGGTCTGGCAGAACGGTTCGATATTTTAAGACGGAAAGAATGAGCAAACATGCAAATGGGGACGTAGTAAAGTTCAACTTTACTACGTCCCCATTTGCATGTAAGGGTGTCCCAAAATGGAGAAAGGGGTGTCCCTTTTTGAAACAAATCCATCATTTTTGTTGGAAATTGCTGCATATGCTTGCATAGAGCATGGGTTTTCGGTATAATATCTTTGTTGTGACTAAAGAAAAGGAGAGAGGATATGAACGAAAAAAATGAGTTCAAGCCGTATATTCCGGCTGAAAAGGTTACACCTGAGTTTACAGTTACTTCACTTGTAATGGGCGTAATCCTGGCAATCGTTTTTGGCGCCGCTAACGCATACCTAGGATTGCGTGTTGGTATGACAGTGTCAGCGTCAATTCCGGCTGCAGTTATTTCTATGGGCGTAATTCGCGTGATTATGAAGAAAAATTCCATTTTGGAGAGCAACATTGTACAGACTGTAGGTTCCGCAGGCGAATCTCTGGCAGCAGGTGCAATCTTTACACTTCCGGCACTGTTCTTGTGGGCAGCGGAAGGCAAGATGGACAAGCCGAGCATTATTGAGATTACGATTATTGCTCTGCTTGGCGGTACGCTTGGCGTACTGTTTATGGTACCGTTGAGAAATGCCCTGATTGTAAAAGAACATGGCGTACTTCCGTATCCGGAAGGAACTGCCTGTGCAGAAGTGCTTCTTGCAGGTGAAGAGGGCGGGGCAAATGCATCCACTGTATTTGCAGGTCTTGGAATCGCAGCAGGGTTTAAATTCATCATTGATGGTTTGAAACTGGTTCCGAGTGAGGTGTCTTTGCGTGTGAAAGGATTTGCAGGAGAGATTGGTACACAGATTTACCCGGCTGTAATGAGTGTTGGTTTTATCTGCGGACCTAGAATTTCTTCTTATATGTTCGCCGGTGGTTTGGTGAGCTGGCTTGTTCTGATTCCGGCAATCGTACTGTTTGGTACAGATTTGACTCTGTATCCTGGAACAGCTCCGATTGGAGAAATGTTTGCTACAGGCGGAGCAAGTGCTATCTGGGGCAGTTACATCCGTTACATCGGTGCGGGTGCACTGGCAGCAGGTGGTATTATCAGTTTGCTTAAGTCCCTGCCGCTGATTGTACGTACATTCCGTGATGCATTAAAGAGTATGAAAGGTTCTCAGGGGACAGGAAACAGCCGTACAGAACAGGATTTGAGCATGAAGGTAATTCTGATTTTAATCGCAATCCTGACACTTCTTGTATGGCTTGTACCGGTTATTCCGGTAACCCTTGTAGGTGCAATTATTATCGTAATTTTTGGTTTCTTCTTTGCAACTGTATCATCCAGAATGGTTGGTCTTGTAGGAAGCTCCAATAACCCGGTTTCCGGTATGGCAATCGCAACACTTCTGAGTGCAACAATTATCCTGAAAGTAACAGGAGATACAGGAGCACACGGTATGCAGGGTGCAATTGCAATCGGTTCCATCATTTGTATCGTAGCAGCTATCGCGGGTGATACTTCACAGGATTTGAAGACCGGATATCTGCTTGGGGCGACACCGAAGAAACAGCAGATTGGTGAGCTGATTGGTGTTGTGGCATCGGCATTTGCAATCGGCGGAGTTCTGTATCTGCTGGATGCAGCATGGGGATTCGGTTCCGAACAGCTCGGAGCACCACAGGCAATGCTTATGAAAATGATTATCGAAGGAGTTATGGATAATAACCTTCCATGGGCACTTGTATTTATCGGAGTATTCCTTGCAATTGCAGTAGAAGTTGTTGGTATTCCGGTACTTCCGTTTGCAATCGGTGTATACCTTCCGGTACAGTTGAATGCTTGTATTATGGTAGGTGGACTGATTCGTCTCGCAATCGAGAAAATGAACAAAGAACAGAAAGAAAAAGAAAGTATGATTAGCGACGGTATCCTGTACTGTTCCGGTATGATTGCCGGAGAAGGACTGGTGGGTATCCTGCTTGCGCTGTTCGCAGTATTCGGCCTTGACAAGGCAATTGATTTGTCCGGCAAACTCAACCTGCCGACAGGTGTCGCTGACGTAGCAAGTCTGATTGTATTCGCTTTGATTATTCTGACAGTATTGAAGTTTTCCGTATGGAGAAAGAAAAAAGAAAGTAAATAAGCCATGAAAAAGAAAAAAAATGAAGTTTCAGAAAATTATCTGGAGCGGAAACCAAAGCGGCCAGAGGGAATGCTCTGGTCCGCTGATGAAAAAGGACTCGTGACGCTGGATATTGAAAATACCGGTATTGCAAACCGAATTGCGCAGAAACTTCTGCACAAGCCAAAAGTCACACACATTCATTTAGACGAGATAGGCAGCTTTGTCTGGCCACTTCTGGATGGAGAAAAAAATATAGTCGAGCTTGGAAAAGAAGTAGAGGCACATTTTGGAGAAAAAGCGAATCCGCTTTATGAAAGGCTTGCAAAATACTTTCAGATATTGGATAGCTACCACTTTGTTGAGTGGAAGTAAGCATTTGGGGACGTAGTAAACGTGAAGTTTACTACGTCCCCAAATGCGTGAAGGGGTGTCCCCGATTGCAGACAGGGGTGTCCCTTTTCAGAAAAATTTCCTCAATTTTTCTACGGCCCCTTTTTCGATGCGGGACACGTAGGAGCGGGAGATGCCAAGCTGTCTGGCAACCTCCCGCTGTGTATATTCTTCTCCGTTGTAGAGTCCGTATCTCATTTTTAATACGAGGCGTTCCCGTTGGGAAAGTTCTGATTCTACTTTTTCGTAAAGCTTCTGGATATTTTCTTTAAGCTGAATTCGCTCGGATGTATCAATTTCATCTGTTTCGATGACATCGTACAGTTTGATTTCATTTCCTTCGCGGTCGGTTCCAATTGGCTCATAGAGGGAGATTTCTTTACTTGTTTTCTTTTTCGAGCGCAGATACATGAGAATCTCATTGTCGATACATTTTGAAGCATATGCGGCAAGGCGGTTTCCTTTGTCGGTGTTGAATGTCATCACGGCTTTAATCAGACCAATTGTGCCGATGGAAATTAAATCTTCCTGGTCCTCTTCCAGATATTGATATTTTTTGATGACATGTGCGACAAGGCGTAAGTTGTGTTCAATAAGGATATGCTTTGCGTGCAGGTCACCTTCGGCATATTTCCGGATGTAGTACTTTTCTTCCGAAGGGGTCAGCGGAGCGGGAAAAGATTTCAAAAGCGCACCTCTTAGCATATTTAATATAGTTTATGTCGGAACAGAGAAGTTGGTGCTTTTCCAATGAAAATCGAATAGACTTTACATAGGATTTATGTTAAACTATGCTTGAATAGAAAGCAAAGCCGGGGTTGTAGACAGCTCCGGTTTTCAAAATTGCTGAAGAATGTCAGGGAAATTGAGGCGCAAGATGGAAGCATATACAAGTTTTGCAGCGGTCTACGACACTTTTATGGACAATGTACCATATGAAGAGTGGGGGACTTATCTGCATGGATTATTGATAGAGTATGGAATTGAAGATGGGCTGATTCTGGATTTGGGCTGCGGAACCGGAACAATGACGGAACTGCTGGCATCCTGTGGATATGATATGACAGGGGTGGATTATTCGGAGGAAATGTTGGAGATTGCGATGCAGAAGCGGGTGGAATCCGGACATGACATCCTGTATCTGAGACAGGATATGCGGGAATTTGAGTTGTATGGGACGGTGCGGGCTGTTGTCAGTATCTGCGATTCTATGAATTATATTACGGAGCCGGATGATTTGGAACAAGTATTTCGTCTCGTCAATAATTATCTTGATCCGGGCGGTATCTTCATTTTTGATTTAAATACAGAGTACAAATATCAGGAGCTGCTCGGCAGTCAGACAATTGCCGAGGAGAGGGATATGTGCAGCTTTATTTGGGATAATTATTATTATGAAGAAGAGAAGATTAACGAGTATGAACTAACGCTGTTTGTGGAGGACTCAAAGTTAAGTAAAGAGACAGGACACGATATTTGCCGGAAGTTTCAGGAGATGCATTATCAGAGGGCATACAGCGTTGCAGAGATAAAGGCTCTGCTGGAGGTTGGCGGGATGGAATTTGTAGCGGCTTACGATGCATTTACGAGGAATGCACCGCGTGAGGATAGTGAACGTATCTATATCATTGCACGGGAGCAAGGGAAATCCAAACATTAATAAAATCAGCACATGAACCTCGGAACGGGATAATGCATGGAAAATAAAGCAACATATGAGATATATGGTTAAGAAAATGATTGAGCAACAGGAAAAACAGATGGCTGGTAAATAGCAAAGACGCACGGAAATGCGAAAAAACAGGAATTCAGGAGGAAACTTTGATGTCAGATTATATTGTAAGGGCAACTGCGGCAAATACACAGATTCGTGCATTTGCTGCTTCAACAACAAACCTTGTGGAGACGGCGCGCCGGAATCATTTTACAAGTCCGGTGGCTACGGCAGCATTGGGGCGTTTGCTGACAGCAGGTGTGATGATGGGAAGCATGATGAAGAATCCGACCGATGTACTGACACTGCAGGTGCAGTGCGGAGGACCGATTGGCGGTCTGACTGTGACAGCGGACAGTCGGGGGCAGGTAAAAGGCTATGTAAATAATCCGGATGTGATGCTCCCGCCGAAAAATGGAAAATTGGATGTAGGAGGCGCGCTCGGACCGGGATTTTTGAATGTCATTAAAGATATGGGACTCAAAGAACCCTACTCCGGACAGACGATGCTGCAGACCGGGGAGATTGCAGAGGATTTGACATATTATTTTGCAACATCCGAGCAGGTGCCGTCATCAGTCGGTCTTGGTGTCCTGATGGAAAAAGACAATACCGTGCGCTGTGCGGGCGGATTTATTGTACAGGTGATGCCGTTTGTAGAGGATGATGTGTTGGACAGGCTGGAGGCAAACATCCAGAAAATTCAGTCTGTGACGGCGATGCTTGATAATGGACACACTCCGGAGGAAATGCTCAATCAGGTACTGGAAGGTTTGAATGTAGAGATTACAGATACAATCCCGGCAGAGTTTTATTGCAACTGCTCAAAAGAGAGAATCGAAAAAGCAATTATCAGCATCGGAAAGAAAGATATCCAGTCGATGATTGATGACGGGGAGCCGATTGAGGTGAAATGTCATTTTTGTAATACAGCGTATCAATTCGGTGTGGATGAACTGAATGTGTTATTAAAAAAAGCTGCGAGATAAGAACAAAAGCGAAGTAAAAGGAAAAGCAAAACAAAAAAAGAAAAACAAAGTAAAAAGAAAAGCAAGGCAAAAACAAAAGTGAAGTAAGTAAAAAAGAAAAATAAATAAAAAAGGGTGGATATAAAAACCAGAAGCCTGAAATCAAGGTCTGGGGACTGAAGAAGGGAAGGAAAGATGAAACAGGGATTTGTAAAGGTGGCGGCTGCCACACCGGATATTCGGGTTGCAGATGTAGCGTACAATACAGAAAAAATTTGCGAAGCCATTGAGGCGGCATATGAGAGCCATGCAAAGATAGTAGTATTTCCGGAATTGTGTGTGACGGGATATACATGCAGCGATTTATTCTTGCAGGATGTGTTATTGGAGGCGGCAAAAAAAGCGTTGTTCCGGATTGCGGAGTATACAAAGGGCAAAGATATGCTTGTTTTTGTCGGAGCACCTTTGATGCAGGACGGCAAACTTTACAACGTTGCCGCAGCAATGAACTGTGGAGAAATTCTGGGATTTACTACGAAGACATTTCTGCCGAATTACGGAGAGTTCTATGAGATGCGTCAGTTTACTCCGGGACCGGAGACGGCACGGTATATTTTATTTGAAGGGCAGAACATTCCGTTCGGACCGCAGATTCTGTTTCAGGCAACAAAGATGGAAAATCTAATTGTATCCGCGGAAATCTGTGAGGATGTCTGGTCTCCGATTCCGCCGAGCATTCGGGCGGCGCTGGAGGGAGCAACTGTTATTGTAAACTGTTCTGCCAGCGATGAGACGATTGGAAAGGACAGTTACCGAAGAGAGCTGATTCAAGGGCAGTCCGCAAGACTGATTGCAGGGTATATTTATGCAAATGCCGGAGAAGGTGAGTCTACGACAGACCTTGTTTTCGGAGGTCATAATATCATTGCGGAAAACGGTGCAATTCTCAAAGAGGCGAAACGGTTCGTTAACCACATCATTTATTCGGAGATTGATATTCAGCGTCTGATTGGAGAGCGCAGGAAAAATACAACATTCCAGACGAGTGGACACCGGGATTTGATTCGTGTGCCGTTTTATATTGAGATGGAAAAAACAGAGTTAACCCGGACATTTCCGCAGCGTCCATTTGTCCCGTCCAATGACAGGGAGCGGGCAAGGCGATGTGAGGAAATTCTGACGATTCAGGCAATGGGACTCAAAAAGCGTCTCGCACATACCCATGCAAAAACCGCAGTGGTCGGTATTTCCGGCGGGCTGGACTCCACATTGGCACTGGTTGTCACGGCTAAAGCGTTTGATATGCTTGGAAGAGATAAAAAAGATATCATTGCCATAACGATGCCTTGTTTCGGAACAACAGACCGGACTTATCAGAATGCCTGTAAAATGTCGGAACAGCTTGGAGTGACGCTTCAGGAAGTGCCGATTGCTGATGCAGTCCATATTCATTTCCGGGATATAGGACACAATCCGGAGGACCACAGTGTGACTTATGAGAACTGTCAGGCAAGAGAGCGTACACAGGTACTCATGGATATTGCCAATAAGAGTGGCGGAATGGTTATCGGAACGGGAGATATGTCTGAGTTGGCACTTGGATGGGCAACATACAATGGAGACCATATGTCCATGTATGGGGTAAATGCATCGGTGCCAAAAACGTTGGTGCGCCATCTTGTAAAATATGCGGCTGATGAGACGACAGACAATGCGTTGCAGCAGGTGCTCTATGACGTACTGGATACCCCGGTCAGTCCGGAACTTTTGCCGCCGAAAGATGGCAATATCGCACAAAAGACAGAAGATTTGGTAGGACCGTATGAACTGCATGATTTCTTCTTATACTATATGATGCGTTTTGGATTTGAGCCGAGCAAGATTTACCGTCTTGCCGATAGGACGTTTGACGGAAAATATGATTCCGTGACGATTCTGAAATGGCTGGAGACATTTTGCAGGCGGTTTTTCGGGCAGCAGTTTAAGCGTTCCTGTCTGCCGGACGGACCGAAGGTTGGAACGGTTGCACTGTCTCCGAGAGGAGACTGGAGAATGCCAAGTGATGCCTGTGTGGCGGCTTGGCTGAAGGATTTGGGAAATATTTTGCTCATGGAGTAAAACGAGGAAAAGCGGTTCAGATATAATATTTCAGTAACTATTCAGAGCCAACCTCGAAAATGATGTGCATTTCCTCGGTGTGGCGTATCCGCCGAATAAATTCATACAAAAATGTGTTCACGAATGTAAGCATTCATCACACATTTTGTATGAATTTGCTTGGCTTGGAACAGTTACATATTTCAAAATAAAAGGAGATACATCTGTATGAGAACATCCGTTTTTATCATAAAGGGAAATATCGTATACAGCAAAGATGTCCATAGTCTGGAAGTATGTGAGCATGGATATCTGGTCTGTGAGGAAAACCGGATTCTAGGAGTGTATCAGACACTTCCATTCCGATACGGCGGTATTCCAATCGAAGATTACGGGGACAGGCTGATTATTCCTGGTTTGGTAGATTTGCACGTCCATGCACCACAGTACTCGTTCCGGGGGCTTGGGATGGATATGGAGCTGTTGGAATGGCTGGAGACCAATACATTTCCGGAGGAAGCAAAGTTTCAGGATGAGGAGTATGCGAAGCAGGCATATCGGATATTTGTCGGGCATCTGAGAAAAGGTGCGACCACAAGAGCGTGTATATTCGCAACTGTGCACCGTCCGGCGACTCTTTTTTTGATGGATATGCTGGAGGTATCCGGCATGAGGACGTTGGTCGGAAAAGTAAATATGGATCGGAACTGTCCGAATTATATGCAGGAAACGACGGAGAAATCCGCAGAAGAGACAATAAGGTGGCTAAGAGAGGTAAAACAGAGGGCATATGAACACACACAGCCGATTCTGACACCGCGTTTTATACCAGGATGCTCGGATGCGCTGATGGAGCGGCTGAAAGAGATTCAGATGAGCAATCAGCTTCCGGTGCAGTCTCATTTGTCAGAAAATCCGAGTGAGATTGACTGGGTGAAGAGGCTGTGTCCGAAGGCAGAATTTTATGGGGATGCTTATGACCAGTTTGGTCTGTTCGGGAGAGATTGCAAGACAGTGATGGCGCATTGTGTCTATTCCGAAAGGGAAGAACTGGAGCGGATAAAGGAAAACGGCGTGTATATCGCGCATTGTCCGGAATCGAATATCAATCTTTCATCCGGCGTCGCCCCGGTGAGGAAGTTTCTGGATATGGGACTGCGTGTCGGGATGGGAAGTGATGTGGCAGCAGGCTCTTCGGTAAATCTGTTCACAGCAATGGCACATGCAATTCAGGCGTCAAAGCTGCGCTGGAGGATGTTGGATAACTCGCTGAAACCGCTGACGGTGGAAGAGGTATTTTACATGGCTACGAAAGGCGGCGGTGCATTCTTTGGCAAGGCAGGAAGTTTTGAGCCGGGATATGAGATGGACGCGGTTGTGCTGGATGATTCCGGATTAAAGCATCCGCAGGAACTGACTGTAAAGCAGCGGTTGGAACGGATGGTTTATCTTTCGGATGACCGTCAGATTTATGCAAAATATGTGGGCGGGAAGAAACTGGAATTGGAAAATTGGTGAATTAAACCGGATGGATAAAGCCGGTGCAGCATCTTGTTCACATTCCGTTGGAGGCGAAAGAGACACTGCACTGGTGCGTTGCTGCTTTCCGGATTTATATCTGTTTTCACAAGGGGAAAATGACCGTTGGAATGGCGTTCCCCTGTTTTTCTGAATAGATAATCCGGAGGTGCAACTATTTATATTTAGAATAATTCGTATGCTATTTGATTGAGGGAGAATCTTATTCGCCGGTGCAGGCAATTGTCTCCACTTCACACAGGACACCCTTTGGAAGTGCTTTTACTGCAACACAGGAGCGTGCCGGCTTGCCTGTGAAATATTTTGCGTAGATTTCATTGAATGCGGCAAAATCCCCCATGTCAGCAAGGAAACAGGTTGTTTTTACAACATCTGTAAATTTTGCATTCTGGCTTTCCAGCAGTGCCTGAATATTTTTCATAACCTGTTCGGTCTGTTCCTTAATGGTAGTTCCAACCACTTCTCCGGTTTCCGGGGAGAGCGGAACCTGTCCGGAAAAGAATGCCATTCCGTTTACAATGATTCCCTGGGAATAAGGTCCGATTGCTGCGGGTGCCTGCTTTGTTTCTACATATTTTAACATATAATTGCCTCCTAATGCCTTTTCTTTCTATCTTACCAGTTTTTTCCTCAAGATGCTATATTTATGTAGTGATAAAACAGAAAAAGTGTTATAATGAAATCACGCAGTGAAAAAACTACATATGGAAATGTTATGTATTACGCACAGATGCGAAAAGGAGGACATCACGATGTGGACAAGAGCAGATTTAAAGATGAGAGGAAAGCTGGCGTTTAAGAGGAATTATTGGGCGGCAGTTCTGGTAGCATTTATAATGACATTGTTTATGGCGGCATCAACCGGGAGCAGCGGAAGCAGCGTGGTAAACGAAAGCAGTGGATACGGAACAGATTCCGGTTCCATGATGGCAACCGTTACATCGTTGGTGATAGCCGCAGTTGCTGGAATTACAGGGCTGATTATCCTGTTGGTGAAACTATTTGTTGGGAACGCATTACTTGTAGGCGGCAACCGCTTTTTTATTCTCAATCAGACAGAGCTTCCTTCCGCAGGAACACTCGGTTATGTATTTAAGAGCGGAAATTATGGCAATGTTATCCTGACAATGTTTTTGAAAGATTTGTATACGTTTTTGTGGACTTTACTTCTGATTATACCGGGAATTATCAAGAGTTATGAGTATCTGATGGTACCGTATATTCTTGCTGAGAATCCGGGAATGGACAGAAAAGAGGCGTTTTTGATTAGTAAAAAAATGATGATGGGGCAGAAATGGGATACTTTTGTACTTGACATATCCTTTATCGGATGGAGGTTTCTGGAAGTGATAACATTTGGTATTATGGGAATCTTCTATGTGCAGCCTTATTATCAGGCAACGATATCAGAGTTGTACACGTATAACCGTTCGGTTGCATATCAGAATGGGTATATTCGTTAGGCGAAGCCCAATGGCTACAGGCGGCATCCGCTGCCTGCGGCCATCGTCTTCTTTGATTGTATGAATTCATCATAACAGTCAATTGTGAATCCCGAGTGACAGGATTTGGAAAAATTTCTTAAAATTATAAAATCAAAATAAAAAATACAAAGTGATAATTTATTCCCGCGGGCAACGAGCCAAGTAGCCATGCCTACATGGATATTTGGCTCGTTGCCGCGAGAGTCAAATACCCCGCTGCTCCGCAGCGCTACAAGTTTGATGCCCCGTTGCTTGCCGCGGGGTATTTGACTTATGATTTACGATGTGCATACAGTCCGTATCGGCTGTATGCCATTTTTCTTTTTCTGCCTCATATCGTTCAAAAAGCCATGCAATAGCATTATCCATTCCCTGCTCCGTCACAGGGAAAGAGGCGGATTCTTTTTGCTCATCCGGGGTTCTTTCGAAAGACCACGGTTCCGGATATACAAAAACAGTGAATGTTTCCTTGCTCTCGTCACATCGGAAAAAATAACGCATACCCTGATGGCAGCCGGAAAAAGGTTCTTTTTTCAGTCCGCTTACAGGAACCAGTCGTTTATCAATCATAGGTAGTGCTCTCCTTTTTATTATGTAAATAAGTATAACATAATTTCCTTAAAATTAAAGCTAATAGAAGTAAACATTATGAAATCACTTTTTCGGATGTTCAAAATGCAGTGTTGTTTCAAAAAGGGTTTCAGGGCAGTAAAAGAAGGTGTGCAGGCTTTTGATAAATCACATTCTTTTCCGATATTTAGTGAAAAGGAAAGAGCCACATTGCTGCGGCTCAAGGGGAAAAAGTTTATGAAAAAGTGTTCTTTCTCTTAGAACAATTTTAGTATATCCGGAAGTTGTGTAGAAAAAATGATATAAATTTGAACGGTTTGTGAACAATATTTGGACATGTTGCGTCAGAAGTTCTTATACCGGAAAAATTTTTCACATCTGTTGTTGTTCTTCATATATTAATATGAAAATGGGAAAACAGACTTAGGGAGAAATGATGAAAAAGAGAATTTATTCAGTAGTAATGTTGTCTGTTTTGGTGATTGCTGCCTGTACCGCCTGTAGTTCAAAGGAAACAGAAGTCAGCAATACAACAGTACCGGCGAAAAAAGTCGTGCTGAACGAAGTAGCGCATTCCATCTTTTATGCACCGATGTATGTGGCGGCGGAAGAAGGGTATTTTGAGGAAGAGGGATTGGAAGTTGAACTTGTAACCGGCTTTGGGGTTATCTAGTTAGTACAAGACATTTCATAGAAAATCAACGTATTTAACCGTGTAATCTTCATTTATATGAATCTCCTTAATGGTTGATCTCCAGAATGCCCGTCTGTTTTCAGGCGTTAGTTTTTCATATATTGCGCGGAAGTCAGATTGGAGCAGCTCTTCCATGTAAGAAAAATCTCGTGCTGCTTCTGGACGCACTTGTAACAGTTCTTTCAATGTACCCTCTATTCTATCATACTCTTTATTATAGTATTCCCACCCAATTCTTCCTTTTTGAAATAGTATGTTTAACCGCTCAAGTTCACTCTCCAATTTTTCTGGCGTCTTCGTTTGTGCGGTCTTCTTCTTTTGCTCCTGAATTTTATTGTACCGTATCTTATAGTGTGCGTATTCTGTCGACAGGTTATCCAGAAGATATTCTTCAATTAGATTCTGACTTACTCTGTGCCGGTTGCTACAGATATGATCAATGAGGGCACGATTGCAACGGTAATAACAATATGTACGCTTTTCACCAGTTTTTCGATTGATAATAGACTGGCATCCAGTTCCGGCAAGCTTCTGCCCACACACAGGACAACGCATCAAGCTTGTGAACAGATATATGCGTCCTGATGGTGTGCGCTTTGCATTCTTCCCTGACAAATCTTGTAGGTCATTCCACTGCTCCTCTGTCAGATAGGCCGGACAGTACGGCATCCCACGGTATGTCCCTTTGTAGAATTCACTTTTTACCATTGTGCGAAGCATGCCGTACGAAAAATCAGGATAATAATTGTCTTGCATATAACGTACGGTAGCTGATTTGTTTTGATGTTTGAGAAGGTATTGAAAAAAAGCTTCTGTTGCTTCTTCCTGTTCAGGATCCTTTATCATTTTCTTCACACCATCTACGACCCCGGATTTATACCCGAATCCCATATTGCCATCCCCAAAGATTAATTTACCTTGCCGTACAGAAGCTTCGTTTACGAATTTAATTCGTTCGGATGTGGTGTCAACTTCATTTTGACCGATTGATAGGACAACATTTAACTGAAGTCTGCCGTCACGAGTCTCCATGTTGATTCCCGGCTCTGACGCAGAAATCCAGTGAACATCGTATTCATCGAGAATATCCTGCACCTTATAGAAGTCGGACAGGTTACGAAACCATCTGTCTAACCGCCAGAACAAAATAATGTCAATTTTTTCTGCTTTTACATCCTCTAGTAGGCTGTGTATAGCCTTTCGCTTTTTCAGCTCTTTTCTGGCTGTTTTGCCCTCATCAGCATAGACTCCAGCAACAATCATTCCGTGATTGGAAGCGTAACGCTCCAGATATTCTTTTTGAGCCCCAAGTGATTTTCCATGCATCATCTGCTCTGCTGTGGAAACACGGATATAAATAGCACATCTTTTAATTTTTTCTGTCATATCACATCACTCCCTGTTAATTATATGTGTTTTTAAGTACAAAAATAACAGCCAGTACAAAACAGATGTTCTGGATTGATTGACTGCCCCGAAGATGATACAATATTACTTGTCTATGACTACATATCTTCGGATATGTCCGCCGTTCAGTGTTGGTAGCACTGGACGGCTTTATTATTTATCTGCTTATGTTGATTTTTGCCATAAGAGCTTCCTGAAGTACCTGAGAGAAGTTGATGTTCATGGCAACAGCGCGCTCGTTCATCCATTCAGGAATGGACAAAGTTTTCTTGACAGCTTTTGAATTGTTGCGCTTCTGATATTCTAATAAATCAAATTCGATTAACACAGGAAACGTATCTTTTTCCAATACGATTTCTGAAATATCCGAAGCAACAGGGAGTTCTTGTTTCTCTGACTGTCTGGAAGTAATAGCAAGCCCAAGAGCTTCGATTGCCATTTCATAAGATTCTGTCATATCCTCACCCTGAGTCATACATTCAGGAAGATCCGGAAAACTTACCCAATAGCCGCCTTCTTCTGCTTTATGAAATAATGCTGGATAAAATAATTTGTTCATACAAAACCCTCCAATCTTTATGGTGAGACCGGGCTATTTAAGCCCTGCCTCTTTTAGTATGCCCTGTTCCAGACCTTTCTTGAGGTCTTTACAGTGATAAGGAACAATTGTTTGACGACCAGTTTCAAAATTTTTCATTTTAACATGAGAGCCATTTTGACTTACTTCTTCAAAACCATTTTTCTTTAGGAGTTTTATCATCTCCTTTGGTGTCATTGGCATTTTATGTATCTCCTTTCCTTATCATGAATAAATTATAACACGTAATAATACGTGTGTCAACATACAACACGTAAAAACACGTAAAAGAAGAGTGCGATAGCAGCTTTGAATATATAGTTTTGTTTGCCGTTCCTGTTGTCGCAGGAGCGGTTTTTATTTATTACTCAAACACGTACACATTTGATACATTGTCAATAAATCCCCACCATGTATCTGTTGTTCCATCTGCAAGTAACAATTCTGCCAAGCTATTCACATAGCCGGATAGGGCGATTTTGTCTCCGATTTTCAAATTATCATCGTTGCACGTAAAAGAGATTAACCCGTTTTTATCATTTCCATCAGATACAGTTATAACATTTTCATAATATATGTCGGAGGATTCGTATGTTACGGTTCCATCCATTATATCCATCAATTCATTAAATTCATCAAGTGTTTGCAAGTCGACTATTTCACCTATAACTACAGAGCATTCAATATCATCTATGTTATCTAGGGTGTCTGATATATTACTTTTATAATCCATATTGATATCTTCTGGTGATATAATAACTGGATCTGATATAAAGTGATATCCAACATCTTTTTTTGAAAATACGCCCTTCACTACAATGCTTTCTCCATTGTCAACAAACAAACTTTTGTTTATCTCCTTAGAATCGACATAACAATATATGGAATATTTTCCATCAGATGATTTAACGTAGAATCCAGATGTAGAAGCGGCTTGCTTTTTACCACGAATGGTAATCTCTTTATTAAATGGAAGTCCTGTTTTTTGTGAACACTTTCTATACAACTCATATCCCTTATCCCCGTTCAACTCGTCTTTTGTTAAGTATTCAGATTCTTTTTCAAACATTTCTTCTGTTTTTTCATAAATAACTCCGAATTCTTCTATATCATACTCGGTTTTTAATTTTCCACATGATATAAGAAAAATTGATAGTATTACTAAAATTAAAACACTCACAATTTTCTTCCTCATAAGCATTCACCTTTCCGTATCCAAAATCACAATCAATGCTCAGATACACCGAAGTGATTATATTATACCTCGTCCAAATCATCATCAATGTAATCGTTGGTATAGTTCGCGTTACTTGATAACGATTGGTGAAATTCTTCAGCCAACATCGTTTTGTTGAATTCAGCAGTAGGTTCAATCTCTGTTACAAGTTGTTCCAATTCATCAATAGATGTGTAGAAAAATTCTTTTCTACGATTTACCTTATTTACTCGTTTATCATCCAAAATTTGGTGCAGTTTATTTTCGAGACCGACAGCATCATCAGAGAAAATGAAGCTATGTACATCAAATTTGAATGGAACGGATGCATCGCCTAACTCATTTACGCGGTCTTGAGGATTCAGCCTCCTTGTCATTCCTATCTTAAACATTTTGTCTCCGAATGAGCCGAGGTTGCTGATTACATATACGTTTCCGGCTTTTCCATTTGCGAGATTGGAAATTTCTTCTTTCTTCACAATCACATCAGCTAATTGAGATTGTAATTCAAGAATTCTTGCATTGAGTTTTTCGAGTTCATCATCTTTCGCAGCAGTCAATTGTTCTTTAAGTTTTTCAATTTCACTGTTATATTTCGACTCTTCCCGTTCTACCTTTTTACGTTCGGCTTCCAGAGCTTTTCGTTCTTCTGCTTCCTGACGCATCTGCTCTCGTATAGCAAGCTGCTCTTGACGGGCTTGCTCTTTTTTCACGTAGTAGTTGTATTCAATCTTCACAGCATTAATAAATAAGTATTCAATTTCCCCAATAAATTTCGTGAGAGTACCAGCTATGCTTTGATTACCATCTCCAGCAATTTTTAAATATTTTTGAGTTACAGTCTTTACATCGTTTATAGACTTGTCTAATTTCTCGTACTTTAGATTATAAAGGATGTTTTGCAACTCCGCTCGCAACGCAATAACCATTAATTTGTATATTGCCTGATTAGCCTTCGTTGTATATCTTGCGGAATATTTTTCAAGAATAGAGTTGATTTGCCTATCATTTTCACGATACGCTTTCCGCAAGTCCTTTACATCCATGCAATGAAGCTTTAATATTATAGACGGGCTTATTTCTTCCAAATCGGATAAATCATTTTCGGGAAGTTTAATTGTTGATTGTGATGGCTCGTAATTCAAATATTTTTCAAAAGTATAGTTTATTGCTTTAACGAGTTCTTTTGACCTACTCAGTTTATTTGTTTGCGTTTTAACGTTTTTTGTCAATTTCGCTTCTTGCAATCGAAGATTATCCAATGAGTAAAGAATTTCCTTGCTTTTTTCTTCTCTTGTGGAAATAAGTTCCTCTAGCCTAGCTAAGCGTTTAGACAGGTCGTTTTCAGCGCATTGCTGTTTGTTCTTATACTCATCTTGAAGAGCTTTTTCTTTATCTCTATAATCAGACTGCAATTGCTCCGTCATTTCTTTTATTTTATAGTAGTCAAAAGCACCCAATTCTGAAAGTTGATTGTTCAATATTTCGTTGCTATTCGCAAGGTCTTGATTTGCATTCTGAAGTCTATCAATTTCAGATTTAAATTCTTTAATTTTAAAAATATCCATGAATCCCATAATTGTTCCTCTTTCTCGGTTGTATTCGCATCTAGAAAACACCACCATTTATATAAACACCGTAGCGGTTATATCAACGCGTTTTTAATCTTATTCCATTTCTAAAGTTTCTTTTATCGAATCAAGTTTTTCGCGAATATCTTTAATGTCATCTTCTGGAACACTTCCATGAACATCTTCATGTATTAACGCGAGATATAGGCAGGTAGACAGAGTGGATGTTTGGGTACATAGAATAGAATCATATGTCTTCTGATTTTCAAGCGTATTCATTAAACTGTATAGTGTATCAACTCTATTGCTGGTTTCCCTGATTGTAGCATCTGCATCTAAATATTTTTCTGTTGCATCAACAACTTTAATACCGTAGTTATAAGTCTCTTCGCTGAGTTCATCTGGAATTTTGTTTCCGCAGGAACTAAGTAAAATCATCACTAATATTGTCGAAATTGTAGAAAGTATTTTCTTTTTCATAAGTTTTCTCCTTGCTGTATCCTAGACACCACCAACGCGTATATAAACAACGAAGTTATTATATCCTTTTCATTACCGCAAGGTTTGGAATAAAGTATATGGTATAGTCATCCAGTTGCGTCATTACTCCGTATTTTTCTCGACAGCTATCTATGTATCCTTGCAGACATTCTTCTGTAACTCCTATGTATTCAGCAACTTCATATCGGTTTCTACATCCGTATTCAAAGGCTGATATTAAACTCACAAGAGTAATGAGCCGCCTATATCCATCTATTCTTGCCTGACGTTCCTGTTTTCGACTCCATACATCGTCTTGATTGAGTATGTTTCCAATAGAAGTGTAGTGATGTCCGAGTTCTTCTGATAGAACGCAGGCTTTCTCAGTTGTTGTTTCAATATCTTTTCTGATAGCAATCCGATTTCCTTTGATTCGTCCATTGTTATATTTCAATGGTTTCTCTTTTACAATCAGTCCGTTATTGCGGGCTTCGTCTAAAAGTGCTTCATAGTTGTTCATTCGTCAACACCTCATCTCAAGTATATCATATTGCCTGTTCAAAAACGGGCTTAGAAATCTTCGTCATCCATGATATCGTCTTCGGATGTGTCGACATCTTCTGGTATGTCAATGTCGGTACGGCTATGTGCTGCGTTTACTTCAAAATCAGCTTTTTCAATATCGCGTATATTATAGGCATATGAAGATACTTTTTTTTTGCTGATGTCAGAAATTTCTCTGTAAGCGAGTATCAATTCTGCCTCGTCTTTTGTTTCACATTGCACGTTGTAAAGCGTAATAGAAGCGGAAGTGTTTACTGGTTGTTCCCATCCCATAAGGTACGCAGGGGTTGTTTTAAGTGCGTCAGCCATTAACTCTATTTTATCAGAGGGTATGTTGCTGATAATTCCGCTTTCATACCGTTGTATGGTTTGTCTACTTACGCCCACTTTATTAGCTAATTCTTCCAATGTCATTTCTTTTTCCATTCGCTTTTGTTTTATATTTTCTTTTAACCCCATGATATCACCTCCGATTTAATGTATTTACATTATAACATAAATTACGCAATATGCAACAAAAATATCTGGAAATACACTTGACACGTAACAACTGTGGTGGTATTATTGTGTTACGCAATAAGTGACAAGGAGGTGCGAGATGATAGATACAAACACTTTAGTAGGAGTGATCTATTCAAGGGGATTAACGCAGTCAAAAGTTGCAAAAATACTCGGAATTACGCCAAAAACATTCTATGGTAAAATGAAAAAAGGTGTGTTTGATAGTGATGAGATAGAAGTGATGATTGATGAGCTACAAATCGAGAACCCTATAGAAATTTTTTTTGCAAAAAATGTTACTTAATAAGTAACGGAAAGGAGAAAGATGAACGAATTAGTATCTTTAAAGGGAAACGATATTTTTACGGATAGCAAAGTTATTGCTGATGGTACAGGAAATAAACACCATGCAATTCAACAGCTTATATCCAAATACGAAAGTGACTTTGCGGAGTTTGGACAGGTCGCATTTGAAATGCGGGCTGTTACATACGCAAGAGGAACTAATTACGAAAAAATTTATCTCCTGAACGAGGAGCAAGCAACACTTCTTAAGAGATTTGAGGACAGAAGAGCTGATTCCTCTCTGTATTTTTATTGGAGTAAACCCGATGGATTTTGCAGAAGACTCAGCGGAAGGGAGGGATTAAGGTGGTTTTCATAGCAGAGCGAATAGTAAATATATCTGACCTTGAAAAGTTAATCGAGTATGCGAGATTCAATTTTGAAGTTCTGAGTGATGAGATAGCAAAAGTCGAACCATCGTCAAGCGTAATCGACAGCGCGACTTTTGCGGTAAGAAGTTCGTTGCAGAAGGCAAGCGAATTTGATTTCCTACTTGAAAAGCGAAAATGTGATTTTACAGAGACTTTCGGGAATCAAAAATCTGAGGGAAATCGCTTAGGAGTTTGCAGTCCGGATTAAAACAATCTAGATACTTGTATTCGTAAGATTGGTTATCCTTATTGCGTTTTGCATTTTCTACAATTGGACATTTACAAGATGCGTCGTTTATTTAGGCATCAAAGATGGAAGGAGGGTGACATGGGTGTGGATATCAAAAAAAGACCTGCAAGAGTTAAATAAAAAAGTTGCTGACCTTGAAGGACAAGTTCAAAGTCAGCAAAAAGCATTAATAAAACACATGGACGACCATAAGCAAGAAAACGCAGAATTAAAGTCTATATTTGAGGATTTAAAAAAGGAAATTTATAAGGGCACAGAACAAATGTTGTAAAAGGCTCTACCAAAACTTGTTGATTTAACAGACATTTTGTATGGTCTAAGTTCGCTCGAATCGTCGTTCTTATATCTTGCTTCTAAAGCACGATAAAAAGAGGTGTTTCGGATTGGTATGTACATATTATCGTCGGAAAAGTGAAAATCTTTCTGGTTGGCCAGTTTGTTTCGAGAAAGATTATCTATGGACGCGGCGATTTTATCATAACTTTCAATTTCTATTTCTGTGATTAATGGGAATGGAACGAAGTATGAAGATTCCCCACGCTTGCCAACTCTGATCTCGTAACACCCTATCTCTTGCGTCGGTTTTGCCATTATGAAATCAAAGATTTTGCAATCTAGTGGTGATAAATTTTTAATGATTTCGACGTAGGCAGGATGAACGGAATCTTTGGTATCAGAGTATATGGCTTTTGACAGTAAATTAGCATAGAGCGCGCGAAGTTCATTGCTGTTCATGGAGTACGACAATGCTTGAATTGCAGGAACTGCAACATACGGTTCTGGAGGAACAATTTTATCGGGATCTACGTTTTTGAGATTTTCTTCTAAAAGTTGTTTGGTTTTCTCAACATGAAATTCACGTTCGGCTATCCAGCAATCTAAAGAAGCAAAAGCCGCATTAATTAACCTTGGAAGACGACCAGCGGCTTTACCTATTTCGGAAACGGCTGGATGAAAACCATCATCATATATTTTGTCAATAGTTTCGTTTGGAAGTTTAAGATTATCAAGCATGTAGATCATTCCTTTCATCATTTGATAGGAAGATTATACCACAAAAAGAAATGGAAGTACTGAAAAATCTATCTGTTTGCAACAGAGGAAGAAGGATAGGAGGTGGTGTAAGGGTGGATGATATGGTCAGAGATTCATTAATCATAATCGCGATATTTGCGATTCTTATGATTATATGTCTAATTGGTTGGCTAACATGTTACATCAGTGCGAAGGCGCTGCTTTTGTATATGGAGGCGCGAAAATATGATATGCCCAGCCGGAAAGAAATACGGAAGTGGACAAAGCAAGCAGCCAGACACACATTAGGGCTTCAAACCGAGACTCTTGAGTAAGTATTGGATTACTATGGCAGATAAGATACCAAGAAGCCATGTCAATAAGTAAGATACAGGACGCCCCAAAATAGACAGGAACATTTTGATTCTGTTTTTGTTCCGGTCTGGTAGATAGGAATATGCTTTAGCTTTTAAGACAACATGACGCTGCATAGGTTTTAGATACCCTTCATTAGACAATTCTTTTATATACTCCAGCAGAAGTGTATTGGGAACGTTTTTAAAGTAAGGGTCAGAGTAGTAGTGGCTGATACAATTTTGGTCGGCCGTTTCAATAAAATGCTTAAGAACCTGATGCTTCGTTAATGAATTGTTTTGTGAGAAAAAGTTTTTAATCATAAAGATATTCCTTCCTACATGTTCTGAATGGCGATGTCTATAAGCACAGTATAAGCCGGAAAAAAATGGAAATCAATTGATTTTGCAGCTGAATCAGAAAAGGAGGTGTGAGAGATGATAGTTTCTAAGAAAAAATCGGAACTAAAAGAGCATTGCTTTGATTTATATGCAGAGGATGGAAAATGCATTACATTCAAACCCGTACGGGATGGAAATGGAAAATGGAAACTTGTTGGAGAAGAGGCACCAGTAAAAGATGCCCCTGAGTAAGGTTACTCTTCTGAAACAAATTCGGATTTTAAGAAAACGCCTCCGCAATCAGGACAACCGTAAATGTCAACGGTAAGAGCGTTTGGGCAACGCTTTTGAATTTGAGATGTCAGCCAGCCAGACAGTAGCAACAAGTACAAACCGTAGCGCATAAATTTTAGAGAGGTGGTGCATGTGAACCCAGATATGGAAAAAATCATACGGGTGCTTATTTCTTTATTGGAAGAGCAAGAGAATGTAACAATTGAATATACATTGGAGAAAACCGCTTAGGCGGTAGGGAGGGGGACAAGCCATGAAAGCAACATGTAAGAGCTGCAAGTATTACAGCCGGTGTCCCGACGCAAGCCGGATGTATCCGTGCTGGGACTATCAGGAGAGAAAACGCAAGAGACAGAAGGAGGCATTCAGCTACTGGCTGACAGCCGGAATCGGAGTATTTATCCTGATTGGGGGACCGGTGATACTGTCCATGCTGATGGCGTGGATATAAAAAATGAGCGCTTACATAGCCAAGAAAGGCATAAGCACTCAGAAAATCATTCAAGTAAATTATATAAGAAATAGGAGGATTTGTAAACAGGAAACCATTAAACAGATTGTGTGAGGTGGTACATATGACGAGAATCAGAATCAAAAGAGTTGTCGATATGATAGCTACACTTGAGAGCCTTGAGCGTATTGATGGAAAATCAGAATCGTTCAAAAAGAACGCTATCGAGTATCTAGAGCTGTATGCGCAGTACTTAGATGATAGAGGGATAAAGACAATCAGAATAAAGGAGGATTTATAAATGAAAAAGTATGAATTGACAGATGACACTATTACAAAGCCAAATGGGGATGTACTTCACAGGATTAAGGCTGTTCGTGATTTCAGAAACGTGAAAATCGGTGACATTGGAGGATACATAGAGAAAGAAGAAAACTTGAGCCATGATGGTGACGCTTGGGTGTACGGTAACGCTCAGGTGTACGATGACGCTCGGGTGTACGGTGACGCTTGGGTGTACGATGACGCTCAGGTGTTCGGTAACGCTTTGGTGTACGGTGACGCTCGGGTGTGCGATGACGCTCAGGTGTTCGGTGACGCTTGGGTGTACGGTAACGCTCAGGTGTACGATGACGCTCGGGTGTACGGTGACGCTTGGGTGTACGATGACGCTCAGGTGTTCGGTAACGCTTTGGTGTACGGTGACGCTCGGGTGTGCGATGACGCTCAGGTGTTCGGTGACGCTTGGGTGTACGGTAACGCTCAGGTGTACGATGACGCTCGGGTGTAC
>X357_Northern_Tamandua__coassemble_354_pt1 | contig 43903 bp, 37 predicted proteins | sample X357_Northern_Tamandua__metabat2_low_PE_004 | metagenome-assembled genome bin X357_Northern_Tamandua | reverse complement strand
GCCTCGCAAACTCGCATAAATACTGGATATGCAGAGTTTTGCTCATGGCTATTATCCCAGACAATAAGGAGGTTACATAATGAGATTTAAAGGTAAAAGTGTTGTTGTAACTGGTGCAAGCTCAGGTATGGGCAGAAAAATTGCTCTGGATTTCGCAAAAGAAGGCGCAACTGTTATCGCCGTTGCCCGTAGAAAAGAGCGTCTGGAAGAACTACACAACGAAGCTGCTGAGCTTGCCGGAAAGATTCTTCCATATCCGGGAGATGTTTCATCTCAGGAGGTTAACGATGGAATGATTGATTTCGCAGTAAAAGAATGCGGAAAACTGGATGTGCTCGTAAATAATGCCGGTATCATGGACGAATTTGTGCCTGTCGGCGATCTGACTAATGAACTCTGGCATAAAATAATCACAGTCAATCTTGAGGGACCGATGTTTGCTATGCGCAAAGCCGTTCAGGTTATGTGCGGTCAGGAAAACGGCGGTAATATCGTAAATGTTGCCTCCATCGGTGGTGTGCGCGGATGCCGTGCCGGAGCTGCTTACACAGCTTCCAAGCATGCTCTTGTCGGAATGACCAAGAATACCGCTTATATGTATGCAGGCAATAAAATCCGTTGTAACGTAATCTGCCCGGGCGGTGTTGAGACTGAAGTAATGAACAGCCAGACAAACATCAACCAGATGGGTATGTGCCGTATCATGGCTGGTCTGGATAATTCCATCCCGCAGGGACAGCCGGAAGACATTTCCTCTGCTGTATTATTCGCAGCAAGCGACGACGCTAAATTCATGACCGGAGCCGTCATGGTTATCGATGGTGGTGTAAGCTGCAACTAATCATATTGGAATGCAAACTCCCCTTTAGAAATACATTCTCTCCCGATCCGGATGCTCCCCTGACCATCCTGCCTGCGGCATCGTCCGCAACCGGTACATATCTTCCTCAGATATTTCAAACGAAAACAAATCCTGATTTTCTTTCATTCTCTCCATTGTGGAAGACTTCGGAAGCGGGATTACTCCGTTCTGCACAGCAAATCTCAAACAGAGCTGTGCCGGAGAAATCCTGTACTTTTCTGTCAGTTCCGAAAACAGCGGATCTCCAAACATTCTTCCCCGTCCGAGCGGGCTCCATCCCTGTACCCGGATATCATGTTCCTTACAGTACTGTACCGCTGCTTCCTGTGCATATCCCGGATGATATTCCAGTTGGTTCGTCATCGGCTCAATGTCACAGTTCTGTAAAATGTTTTCAATATGATGCGGCAGGAAATTACTCAGTCCTATTGCCCGTACTTTCTTTGATTGATAAAGTTCCTCCAGCGCCCTCCATGTATCCACATCTAACTTCTTCCAATCCATGTAACCCGGTGTCGGCAGCGGCCAGTGAATCATATACAAATCCAGATAATCTGTCTGCAGGCGTTTCAGGCTTTGTGCGAACGCAGCTTTTGTCCTTTCATACCCCATCTCGTCTTTCCAAACCTTTGAAGCAAGGAAGTATTCTTTTCTTGGGACTCCGCTTTTTTGAATGGCATCCCCAAGATACTGCTCCGTTCCATAGAATGACGCCGTATCAAAATACCGGTATCCTGCCTCAATTGCCGTCTGAATTACGCGAGAGCTCTCATCTGCCGCCGCTTTATAAGTTCCGTATGCTACACAGGGAATCTCCACCCCGTTGCGCAACGTATAACAACCATAAATCGTGTTCATTTCAAATCTCCTCCCAGGTATTTCTTTATCATAATATAATTTTCCGTTTCTGTCAAAAAAAGCAGAACGCCTCACGCATTCTGCTTTTACTTCGCTTTTTCCCGGATTTTTCTCAGATTATTCGTCAAATGCTTCCTTGACTTTATCCATGAATCCTTTTTTCTTTGCTTTTCCTTTTGGTTCTTCCCCCTCTTTATTCTGATTGAGGGTGTTACCGGTCAGCATATCAAACTGGCGCAATGCTTCTTTTGCCTCTGCGCTCAGTCTCTCCGGCGTCTGGATAACCAGTGTCACATAATGGTCACCTCTCACCTGAGGATTTCTTAAGGACGGAACGCCTTTCCCTTTGAGACGTACCTTTGTATCGGTCTTCGTTCCCGGTTTTACTGTATAGATGACTTCACCATCCACGGTAGGGACACGGATGTCACCACCCAACGCAGCCTGTGCAAAGGAAATCGGTACTGTTGAAAAAATGTGTACATCCTGACGCTGGAAAATTGGGTGTCTGGATACATTTACCTCAACAAGCAAATCACCCCTCGGACCACCGTTCGCGCCCGGCTCGCCCTTTTCACGGATACGGACGCTCTGTCCGTTATCAATTCCCGCCGGAATCGACACCTGAATTTTCTTCTTGCTGGATGTATACCCGGTTCCTGCACATGCAGAACATTTTTCCTTAATAACCTTACCGGAACCACCGCAGTTCGGACATGTCTGGACATTCTGAACTGTGCCGAAGAAAGACTGGGAAGTATAAACAACCTGACCTTTTCCGCCACATTTCGGACAAGTCTCCGGAGATGTTCCCGGTTTTGCTCCTGTACCACCGCAAGCCGTACATGAGTCCTTCAGAATTAAATCCAGCTCCTTCTGGCAGCCGAACACTGCCTCTTCAAATGTGATACGGATGCTTTTACGGATATTTGCCCCCTTCATCGGGCTGTTCGATGCACGCCCTCTTCTGGCACCTCCGCCGCCAAACAAATCCCCAAATATATCACCAAAAATATCACTGAAATCTGCACTGTTGAAATCAAAACCGCCAAAACCGCCCGCTCCGCCGGCGCCACCTTCAAATGCAGAATGTCCAAACTGGTCATACTGACGGCGTTTGTCCGGATCACTCAGCACCGCATAGGCCTCAGATGCCTCTTTAAACTTCTTCTCTGCCTCTTTATCTCCCGGATTCATATCCGGATGATATTTTTTCGCCAGAACACGGTATGCTTTTTTAATTGCCGCTGCATCAGCATCTTTGCCTACACCAAGCACCTCGTAATAATCTCTTTTTGACTCTGCCATAATAAACTACCTTTCATCTGTTTCATTGTGTAACACAAAATCTACGGAACCATTTGACCGGTTCCGTAGAATATATTCACTGCCGCGGGAAGTTCCGGGATACTAAGCCCGAGACGTACCTTGCCAAGTTTCCCGGAACAGTCCCCGCTGCTTGTGAAAAATCCTAGACTTCTTTATAATCTCCGTCAACCACATCATCGCCCTGGAAACCATCCGGAGCAGGTCCTGCCTCCGGTGTCGGACCGGCTTGCGGACCTGCCTGCGGTCCTGCCTGCTCATACATCTTTGTGAACAGTTTCTGTGCACTCTCCATCAGTTTTTCCTTTGCTGCTTTAATTTCAGCAATCTGAGCATCTGTTGTCTCTTCCGGTGCGGATTTTGCAAGAAGGTCTTTCAGTGCCTGGCAGTCAGCTTCAACTGCCGCTTTGTCGGTTGCATCCAGCTTGTCACCAACCTCTTTGATGGCTTTTTCTGTCTGGAATACCATTGCATCGGCTTCGTTTCTTGTATCGATTGTTTCTTTCCGTTTCTTATCCTGTGCCTCGAACTCAGCAGCCTCTTTTACAGCTTTATCAATATCATCATCCGACATATTTGAGCCTGCTGTAATTGTGATGTGCTGTTCTTTTCCTGTTCCGAGGTCTTTTGCAGATACATTTACGATACCGTTTGCATCAATATCGAATGTAACTTCAATCTGCGGAATTCCACGTGGAGCTGGCGGGATTCCATCCAGCCTGAACTGTCCGAGGGACTTATTATCCCTTGCAAACTGTCTCTCACCCTGTACAACATTGATATCAACGGCTGTCTGGTTATCTGCTGCCGTTGAGAAAATCTGGCTCTTCTTTGTAGGAATTGTTGTATTTCTCTCAATCAGTCTTGTGGCTACGCCGCCCATTGTCTCGATGGAGAGTGACAGTGGAGTTACATCCAGAAGAAGGATATCTCCTGCGCCTGAATCTCCGGCAAGTTTACCACCCTGTACGGAAGCACCAAGTGCTACACATTCATCCGGGTTCAGAGATTTGCTCGGCTCTTTTCCTGTCAGACGTTTTACTTCTTCCTGAACTGCAGGAATACGTGTAGAACCACCTACCAGAAGTACCTGGCCAAGTTCAGATGCTGTAATACCTGCGTCTGAAAGTGCACGTCTTACAGGTTCCGCTGTCTTCTCTACCAAATCATGAGTCAGCTCATCGAATTTTGCTCTTGTAAGATTCATGTCAAAATGCTTCGGTCCCTCAGCAGTTGCCGTGATGAACGGAAGATTGATGTTTGTCGTTGTTGCGGAAGAAAGCTCTTTTTTCGCTTTCTCTGCTGCCTCTTTCAGTCTCTGAAGAGCCATCTTATCGTTGGATAAGTCTACACCTTCTTTTGCCTTGAAATCTGCCAGCATATAATCTGTCACTTTCTGGTCGAAGTCATCTCCGCCAAGTCTGTTGTTACCTGCTGTTGACAATACCTCGATGACACCGTCGCCAATCTCGATGATAGATACATCAAATGTACCGCCGCCTAAATCGTATACCATGATTTTCTGCTCTTTTTCATTGTCAAGACCATAAGCAAGCGCTGCTGCCGTAGGCTCATTGATGATACGTTTTACATCAAGTCCTGCTATCTTTCCTGCGTCTTTTGTTGCCTGACGCTGAGCATCGTTAAAGTAAGCAGGTACTGTAATAACAGCTTCTGTTACTTTTTCTCCCAGATATCCTTCCGCATCCGCTTTCAGTTTCTGAAGAATCATTGCAGAAATCTCCTGCGGGGAATACTTCTTATCATCAATTGTAACTTTAAAATCTGTACCCATCTCTCTCTTAATGGAAGAGATTGTCTTGTCGGCGTTTGTTACTGCCTGACGTTTTGCGGGCTCTCCTACCAGACGCTCTCCTGTCTTTGTAAATGCTACGACAGACGGTGTTGTTCTTGCACCTTCTGTATTTGCGATAACGGTTGGCTGTCCGCCTTCCATTACGGCTACACAACTGTTCGTTGTACCCAAATCAATACCAATGATTTTTCCCATGATTAATGTCCTCCTAATTTTATTCTCTAATAATTGATAGATTTTCTAAGGAAGTCCGATTCGCCCGGTCCGACAATCCCTCGCCAGGTTCTTTCGAACAATCTTCGCACGAAGTTTGAAAATGCCCCACTAAGCGCTCTGAATTTAGTTTGCTACTTTTACCATACTGTGTCTTACGACTGAATCACGGTACATATAGCCCTTCTGGAATTCTTCAACTACGATATTCTCGCCAGTCTCTTCATCCTCCACATGCATTACTGCGTTGTGGAAATCCGGATTGAATTCCTGACCAACGGCCTCGATTGGTTTTACACCAACCTCTTCCAGTGTAGTCATAAACTGCTTGTAAATCTTCTCCATCCCTTCCATGAACGGATGTCCTTTTTCTTCCTCTGACACCCCTGCCAGTCCGCGTTCAAAATTGTCCACGACGGGAAGAATCTTTTCTATGATATCTTTCGCTCCAATCTCATACATCTGAGATTTCTCCCTGTCTGTACGCTTGCGGAAGTTATCAAACTCTGCCATCTGACGTGTCAACCGATCTGTTAATTCCTCGATTTTCTCGTCCTTTTTGTCTTTCTTATTCTTCTTTCCAAATAATTTCTTTTCAGACTTTTCGGATTTTCCGGCATCCTCTGCCTCTTCATTTACTTCTTCGGCAGTCTCCGCATCCTCTGCTGCCTCTGCCGTGGCATTCTTATCGCCCTCTTCCGCGGCTGCGTTGTCTTTTGCCGTATCCTCTGCTGTCTCTGCCGCTTTGGCTTTTGCTTCTTCCACTGCTTCTTTTACCATATCTTCCTGACTCATCTTTTCATTCACCAGCTATTCACCTTCCTGTTCTTTGGGTTCTTTATAATTAATCGCATCCAGTTCTTTCTGCAGCGTCTTCAATGTCTTCATAACATGCTCATAATCCATACGTTTCGGTCCGATAATCCCTATCGTTCCCCGCATGCCCTCACCTAATTCGTAAGTGGCCGTCACTACACTGCAGTCTTTCATTGTCCTGACCGGAGTTTCATCCCCGATATAGACCTGAATGCCATGGTTTTCTTCACTGGAAAGCGTCTCCGTAACCAGTTCGGCAAGCTGTTGCTTTTCTTCAAACGCACTGATGATTTCCTGTGCGCTCTGCTTATCGCTAAGTTCCGGATACTTAAAAATATTCGTTGCACCGCTTGTGTAAATCTCCATGTCATCTTCCACATGGATAATCTCCGCCACGGCATCAAGCACATCACTGATTACCCGGCTGTGGATGCCAGCCTGCTCTTTCAGCCTTGCAATCAATCCAAGATTAATCTCCTCAATAGACATACCATTCAATGTTGTGTTCAACAGCATGTTAAGTTTCAACACGGTCTCATTTCCGAGTTCTTCGTCTACTTCAATAATCTTGTTCTTGATGACATTTCCGCTCATCACAATAACTGCTACAATCTGGTCTGCATCTACCTGAGACAACTGGATGAACTTTAATGTGTTCCTGTGATTGACCGGCGCGGAAACCATAGTCGCATAATTTGTATTCGCCGCAAGCACTTTCGCTGCCTGCTTCAATACTTTATCAACCTTGTCAGATTTTTCCAAAACTACATTTTTCAAATCTGTAAGTTCCTGCTCCTTATCAGCCATCAGCATATCGACATATAATCGGTAGCCCTTATCCGACGGAATCCGCCCTGCGGACGTATGTGGCTGGAAAATATATCCCATATCTTCCAAATCCGCCATCTCATTGCGAATCGTCGCTGAGCTCAGGCTCAGTTCTGTTGATTTTGAAAGGGTTCTGGAACCTACCGGTTCTCCGGTTTCAAGATAGTTCTGGATAATCGCTCTTAATATGATATGTTGCCTCTCGGTCAGCTCTGTATCCATCCGTTCCAACCTCCTTTCTTTTCGCTATTAGCACTCCATTCATCCGAGTGCTAACACCTTACAAGTAATAAGATAGCACCTTGATATCCTTTTGTCAACACCGTTTCATGATTTTTTCGTTTTAGATTTGGAATAAACTCATTGTCTATTATGTTGAAATTATAATTCTTCCGTTTCGGTACATGCTTCATCCAGAAGGAATTCGGAAAGCGCCAGATTGCTGACATCCATTCCGCGATGTGTCAGACGCAGCATATTTCCGGTTTGCTCCAGCAGATTTTCTTCTGTCAGTTTTTGAATTACCCCTCCATAGACATGTTCAATTTCTTTTCCAAAGTATTCTGCAAATACTTTTCGTGAAATTCCTGCTGTTTTGCGCAGGCCGAGGAACATAAATTCCTCCATCTGCTCAGATACAGATAGTTTCTCCCAATTCACATCCAGCGGCCGGGGTGCTGACTGGATTGCCTTTCCACAGCCATTTACGTCTGGTTCTGTTAACTTCCGGATATACTCCTGCCTGTCCCGCACATGATGGAATCTCACATTCTGAATCAGCGATGCTGCCCCTGAACCGATTCCCAGATAGTTTTTCCGTTCCCAGTATCCCAGATTATGCCTGCATTCCCGTCCCGGCAGCGCGTAGTTGGATATTTCATACCGATGATAGCCCGCCTGTCCCAGAATCTGAATGGCCGCCTCTCCCATTGCATACTCTTCCTCTTCCGCCGGCAATGCCAGTTCCTCCCCCTCTGCAAACCTGCCCTGCTCATACCATTGATAAAATGCAGTCCCCTCCTCCAAAATCAGGCTGTACGCAGAAATATGCTCCGGCTCCAGTGCCGTCACTTTGTGCAATGACCCTGTCCAGTCTTCCAGCGACTGCCCCGGCAGTCCGGACATCAAATCAACATTCAAATTTTCAAACCCTGCTTTTCTCGCCTGCTGCCAGGTTGCCAGAAACTCTTCATAAGTATGGATTCTGCCGAGCATCTTCAGTTCTTTGTCATGGACGGACTGAAGCCCGATACTCAGCCGGTTTACACCCGCCCTCCGGTAGCTCTCCAGCTTTTCCGGTGTCACCGTCCCCGGATTGACCTCCATCGTAATCTCCGCATCCTCCGCGATGTGAAATACACGGTTCAAATACTCAAATACAGCCTCTGTCTGTGCACACGTCAAAAGAGACGGCGTCCCTCCTCCGAGGAATACCGTCTTCACTTCATACTTCCGCGCCTCTTCCCGATAACTTTGAATCTCACGGAGCATTGCCCGCACATATGCTTCTTTTTCTTCTTCGCATCCGCTTGCAGATAAGAAGTCGCAGTAATTGCATTTTTTCACGCAAAACGGAATATGAAGATATAGTTCAAGTTCTTCTCTCTTCATCCATCTATCCTTCAATGCACAGGTTTCTTTTAGTCTTCGTCTAGTTTCAGCACACTCATGAACGCCCGCTGCGGGATCTCCACATTTCCGACCTGACGCATCCGTTTCTTTCCTTCTTTCTGTTTCTCCAGCAGTTTCTTTTTCCGGGAAATATCACCGCCGTAACACTTTGCGAGAACATCTTTCCGCATTGCCTTAACCGTTTCCCTTGCAATAATCTTGCCGCCAACCGCTGCCTGAATCGGAATCTCGAAGAGCTGTCTCGGAATCTCATTTTTGAGTTTCTCACACATTTTACGCCCCCGCTCGTATGCATTTGAGCTGTGAATGATAAAAGAAAGTGCATCGACTTCTTCTTTATTAATCAGGATATCCAATTTCACAAGCTCAGAGCGTTCATATCCCAGTATTTCATAATCAAATGACGCATATCCTCTGGAACGGGATTTCAGCGCATCGAAGAAATCATAGATAATCTCATTCAGCGGCAGATGATAGTTCAGCACCGCACGCTTCTCCTCAATATACTCCATCCCCTGATAAACACCCCGGCGCTCCTGACACAAGTCCATGATTGCCCCTATGAATTCGGATGTCACCATAATTTCTGCTTTTACAATCGGCTCCTCCATATATTCAATTTCTGACGGATCCGGTAAATTCGTCGGGTTTGTCAGTTCAATCATCTCGCCGTTTGTCTTATGGACTTTATAAATAACACTCGGCGCCGTCGTAACCAAATCCAGATTATATTCACGTTCCAGTCTTTCCTGAATGATCTCCAGATGGAGAAGCCCCAGAAAACCACATCGGAAACCAAATCCCAGTGCAACGGAAGTCTCCGGCTCAAATTGGAGTGCCGCATCATTAAGCTGTAGTTTTTCCAGCGCATCCCGCAAATCCGGGTATTTTGCACCGTCGGACGGATATAAGCCACAGTATACCATCGGATTGACTTTTTTGTACCCCGGCAGCGGTTCTGCGCATGGATTCTCCGCATTTGTTACCGTATCACCGACACGGGTTTCTTTTACATTCTTCAAACTGGCAGTAATATAACCAACCATTCCGGCATCCAGCTCATCACACGGGATAAACTGACCTGCACCAAAATATCCGACCCCCACAACCTCTGCGGTCGCTCCGGTTGCCATCATCAGAATCGGAGTTCCTTTGCGAACCGTTCCTTGTTTGATTCGGCAAAATACAATCACTCCACGGTAGGAATCGTATACAGAATCAAAAATCAGCGCCTGCAGCGGAGCTTTCGGATTTCCTTCCGGCGCCGGAATCTTAGACACAATCTGCTCCAGGACCTCATCCACATTCAATCCGGTCTTTGCGGAAATCAGTGGTGCATCCTCCGCATCAATCCCGATAACATCCTCAATCTCCTCCTTGACACGCTCCGGGTCTGCACTTGGCAAATCGATTTTATTGATAACCGGCATTACATCCAAATCATGATCCAGCGCCAGATAAACATTTGCAAGTGTCTGCGCCTCGACCCCCTGTGCCGCATCGACTACAAGGATAGCACCGTCACAGGCTGCAAGGCTTCGGGATACCTCGTAGTTAAAATCCACATGTCCCGGTGTGTCAATCAGATTAAAAATATATTCTTCCCCATTTTTTGCCCTGTATACCGTACGCACGGTCTGAGCCTTGATTGTAATTCCCCGCTCACGCTCCAGATCCATATTGTCCAGCACCTGTGCCTGCATCTCACGGCTTGTCAGCAGCCCGGTTTTCTCGATAATCCGATCCGCCAGTGTTGATTTTCCGTGGTCGATATGCGCAATGATACAAAAATTACGAATGTTACTCTGTTCTACTCCTGCCACTTTATTTCCTCCAAAACTGTTTTTCTGTCTGATATTTTCTGTCTGATATTCTCCGCCTGATACTTATCATCTGCCACTGTTGTTATTTTGCGGATGAATATTTCACAAGAAACAATTCCACCGCCAGCGTATCTGTCAAAAGTCCCGTCTTCACACGCTGTTCAATATCCGCGCTGTCCTCCATGATTTCCCGGAGGTCTGCCGCCTGAAAGTACTTTGACTGTTCCATATACTTTCCTGCTGCAAACGGGTGCAGCCCGGCCTTGGCTGCAATTTCTTTTCTGCCGTATCCCTGATTCACAAGATGCTTTACCTGAAATAAAATCCGATACTGCCTGATCATGAGGAACAGAATCCGCATCGGCGGCTCTTTCAGCGCCAGCAGCTCGTAATACAATTCCAGCGCCTTCTTCTGTCTCTTTTCCGCGGCCGCGTTTATCATATCAAAAATATGGTTCGATATCTGCGTCACGCAGACAGCGTCCACATCTTCCCTTGTAATCACATCACGGTCCATCGCATAGCAGAACACCTTCTCCAGTTCTTTTGTAATATTTCCCATGTCGGTTCCCACTTTATTCAGGAAATACACAACTGTCTGTTCGGCGACCTGCTTTTTCTCGTTTCTCACCAGTCCTGCAACCCAGCGTTTCAATGTAGCCTCATCCTGTAACGGCAGCTCTACGGCACGTCCTTTTGCCTTAACGGCTTTGAACAGCCTGCTCCGCTTGTCCACTTCGTCTTCCACAAACAGATAATACGTTGTGTCAGGCATCTCTTTGATATAGTCCGCAAGATCCGCCCCTGCACTCTTAAAAAATCCGGTATTTTCAAACACGGCCAGACGGCGCTCTGCAAAAAACGGCATCGTCTCTGACCAGTCAATGACCGCCCTGACATCCACGCCCTTGCTCTCAAAATGGGCATAATTCATCGTATCGCCTTCCGGGAGCATCGCTTTCGTAAAGCGTTCCTTATATTGTTTCTTCAGATAATTTTCCTCTCCATACAGAAGATATACCTGTTTGAATTGTCCTGTCTTTAAATCTTCATTTAAACTTTTCATAACGCCTTTATTATATAGGAAAACATAGTATTTTGCAAAACTTTTCCCTACAGATGCAAAAATTAGTTTTTTGTGCCGGTTTTATACCCTGATATCTCAAGGTTTTTCCCGTTCGTCACCAACCTCAATGCCCCTTCGCTCTGGGTACTGTATATCTTACTTCCACATTGCTCCAACCGGTTCAGCGTTTCCTGATGCGGATGTCCATACCGGTTTCCCCTCCCCGCTGATATCATCGCAATTTCCGGTTTCACCAGATTTAAAAACTCATCTCCGCTGGAATTTTTCGAGCCATGATGCGCCACTTTCAATACATTGATGTCCTGCAGCAAACCACTTTGTACCAACTCTTTTTCCCCATTCCCTTCTACATCTCCGGTAAGCAACATGCCAAAGCCTTTATATTTCACATACAGCACCATAGATGCCTCATTCCCTGCATTTCCCTGATACTCCTCGCCCGGAGCCAGACAGGTGATTGTAAACACACCGCCTTTTACTTCTTCTCTGATTGTTTTGCCGCCCTGCATCGTCACAACCTTTGTCCCACTTTGGAGCGCGAGCTTCGCAAGGTTAAGTAAATGTTCATCCAATACCTTCTGCTCCGGCAGGACCAGAACAGCAATCCGGATTCCCAGTTTCTGATTCTGCAGTAATTCCTCTATCCCGTTTATATGGTCTTCATCCCCGTGGGAAACAAACACGTAATCCAATGTCCGTACCCCCTGCGATTCCAGAAAAGGCTCGATTCGGTATATCCCGACATTTGAGACATCAGAACTTCCTCCGTCAATCAGGCAATTCCTGCCCCCTGCCGTCCTTATATATATCCCGTCACCCTGCCCTACATCGATTGTTGTCACACTCAGTTCGCCGTTTCTCCCATGTGAACACGCAGTGACAATGCAAAAGACGGCTGTAAGTGCAAGAAACTGTACCGTAACCTGAATCCTGCCGCAAACATTATCTTTGTGGCTGTGTTCTGCTCTTTCTTTATGCCGACTCCAGTAGAACCAAATGCCGAACAATGCCACGTAATACCATACTATCCACCATTTTTCCGGCTGCCCCGGCACCAGACGCCCGAACGGCAGCTCCATTGTCAGCGTACAGGATTTGCCGTAAAACCAGAGCATCCATTTACAAATCTGCAGCACCACCATACCTCCTTGCCGCCAGAATAGTGCCAAAAGCGAACCTGCAAGACCTGCACCAAGCATAACAGACATCATTGGAATGACAAGCAGATTCAGCAACACTGACCAGACCGGAATCTCAAAATAATAATACAGCATAACCGGAAGAAGGAGGATTTGAATGGATAGTCCGCCGCTTATCACCGGGGGCACACGTCCCGCAGACTCCAGCACAGGTGCAACCGCAGCAATTGCAAGGATTGCCCCGAACGACAGTAAAAAGCCGGCGTCAAATAAATACAGCGGCTGCCATAATATAATTCCCACTGCGGCCACCGCAAGTGATGTCAATATATCATAATCCCTCCCGGCAATCTCGGCACCCATCCGCACCAGATACATAATCACTGCACGCAGGCTCGATACTCCCGCTCCAATCATCAATGTATACATGGATAACAATAGGATTCCCGCCAATCCTGCCGGCGCAAAACCGATGCCACACTTACGCAGCAACCTGTAAATGCTGATTCCGATAAATGACATATGCAGACCGGATATTGCAAGGATATGCCCAATTCCACTTTTCTGATACAACTTTTTTGTCTCAGAATCGAGTTCGCTTTTGTCTCCGAGTAAAATTGCGCTCATACTGTTTCCGTAAGTTTTGCCAAGGCTGTCCACGAGAAATGTTTTCCATTGCAGGCGCAGACCTGTCAGCCACTCTTTTACATAATCAATGCTGTGCTCTGTCACTTCCACGCTTTTGCACCAGACACATACAAAAATCCCCTGTTTCTGATAATATAATTTTTGATTGAAATTTCCCGGATTTGTCTCTTTCTGATAGAACCGTAGCTCCCCACTCACACAAATGGTGTTTCCGACTGCCACACCTGTTATACCTTCCGTGGACTCCTGTCGTTTCACATACACAAGGATTCTTCCATGTTCTTTGATTTGTTTCTTCAGACGGCTCTGAATGTCCGTCAGATAATATACCTGATAATTTTGATTTTCTTCTCTGCGGTAAACTGTCCCCTGTACCGTCACGATACTGCCATCCTCAGACTGCCGCTCCGGTATGGAAGGTTTCCGTTCTTTTGCAATCCGCAAACCTCCCGTCAGAGTAAACAGTAAGCAGAGTATTAAAACTGCCGCAAGGCAAAGCGGTCTTTTTATCATTTTTGTCTATTCCGCATTTCCCATCCATTCCAGATTCTGTTTCAACGGCTGCGATAAATCTACGGTATTCATATACCTGACATTTTTCTCCCCGTTTACTGTAATCTGTACTTTACTCGCCGCTGTTCCCTCCACCAGCGAATTTACAAGAGAATAAATCGTAATTTCCGGTCTGACATCGTACACACTGTTCAGGAACTCCGAGTCAAAATTCACATAACAGGTTCCGTCCTTTATGGATACGCCAAGCAGTGTTGCTGCGGGGTTCAGCGTTGGATATGCATACTGTGTCTGAGGACCATGCATCAGTTTTTCTACAATCAGCTTTTCCCTGGACATATTGCTGCTGTACTTTACATCAACCTGCTGCCGTACCAGCTTATCGCCGCTTCCATTCGCGAAGTAAAGTGCCACTTCCGTCTTTTCATATGAACTCGGTGAACCATCGATATTTTGGACAAAGTCATCCTCATTGAGAATTCCCACCGGATTGCCGTCTTCATCTTTCAATTCTTCCTTGTCCACTGTGATATATACGCCCCTGACTCCTTCAATCTGCACCAGCGACTGTGTTACTGCCGCGCGTACAAGCTTTTCTTCCAACGGCGGAATGCCCAAATATTTCTGATTAAAATCGATGTACGCAATCGTATGTTTCATTTCAAGACTCTGCACCCTTACCCCTTTTGGAATTGTTGCCGAGTATTCGATATCCTCCGCAGGTTTTTTCAGCTCTTTCAGCATATTTTCTACTTTCTGCACTACATCTTTTCCGGAAATCGCATAGCTGACCTTCACCAGTCCTGTCCTGTCTCCGTTTAAAGCATAGATAAACGGCTCCCCCTGCTTTACGTCCGTCCGTTTTCCGCATCCGGACAGCAGGCACGCCGCAAAAAGCATGAATGCCAGAATTGATATTTTTTTCTTCACAGACGTACCTCCCCTTTTTCTGTAATCATCCGTTTAAAGTCAGGAACCCCGCGTCAGCTGCCAAATATCCGGTTATGCCGACACATAAATCAGCGGAATCCTGACGGTAAATGTCGTTCCCTCTCCGTGCTCACTGTATACCTTGATGGAGCCCCGGTGCATAATTACCGCATTTCGCGTAATTGCCAGCCCAAGTCCGGTTCCCCCGATTTCTCTTGAATGGGATTTATCCACCCGGTAGAACCGTTCGAAGATATGTCCCTGGTCTTCCTGAGGAATTCCGATTCCGGAATCTGCCACCTTCACATAAAAATATTTATGGTCTGCGTTCAAAGAAACATGAACCCACCCGTTATCGTGATTGTATTTGATTGCATTTTCCACCAGATTGGAAATTGCAAGCGTCATCTTCACTTCGTCTATTTCCGCTGTAACCGGACGGAAACTTTCCATAATAATCTCTACGTTTTTCTTCTCGGCAATCGGCCGCAGACGCTTCAGAATCAATTCCAGCAGTTCATTGACATTCACCTGGCTGATGTTCAGATTCTGCGCTGTCTTGTCCATCTTAACCAGCGTCAGCAAATCATTGATGATATCATTTTCGCGGTCTATCTCTTTTGCAATATCTTCCATAAATTCTTCATAAAGCTCAATCGGTACATTTTCCTGTGTAACAAGAGAATCCGCCAGTACTTTCATGGACGCAAGCGGTGTTTTTAATTCGTGCGACACGTTGGATACGAACTCTTCTCTGGAATCATCCAGCAGTTTCATCCTGCCCAGCATCTTATTAAATGTCTCGGATATCTGCCTTGTCTCGACAAATGTATTCTCATGCAGCACTTCCGTGGAATACCCCTCCGTCACACCCTCGATTCCCTTCGCAATCTTCTTCAGCGGCAACACAATCCGGTCTGCAAGTAAGAACGATAACGCGGCTACTACCGCAAACACCATGCCCAGAATTGCAATTCCTTTTGTGCGGAAAATCCGCAGGCTGTCCTCAATAGAATCGGTGGATACACTTGCAAGCATCACACCTACTATTTTGTCTGAGCCGGCCTCCGTAATCGGAGATGTTACCTCGATATAACGATTTCTTTTATCATAGAAATTCGTGCTCTCTCCCGCCATACATTTGATTACATTCTCCGAAACAACGGTCTTGCCCCCATCCAAATCATATGTGTCCCGCAATACTTTCAGATTCCTGTCGACAATCATCACGCGGCCGCTATAAATATTGGTCAATTGTGTCAGACTTGCATTGATAACTTCGGATGAACAATCCGCAAGATAATTGTATGTGTTCAACTGATCACACAGAATTGTGCACTGGTTCTGTATCTCTGCGGTGCGCAGTGATACCGCGCGCGACTCATACGTCTTGATGATTCCAATATAGGAGGCCGCACACGGTATGACTCCCGCACATAAGATAATCAAAATGAGACGGAAACGCAGACTTTTTATCACTTTTTCTTTGAATTTTACCCTCAAATTAACCTTGAAAATAATAACCCACTCCCCACTTCGTATGCACATAACGCGGCTCACTTGGATTTTTCTCAACCTTCTCCCGCAGTCTTCGGATATGTACATCTACTGTTCTTGCATCCCCCGGATAATCACTGCCCCAAATCAGGTTCAGCAGATTCTCCCGGCTGTATACTTTATTCGGATTCATTGCAAGGAGCTCCAGCACATCAAATTCTTTTGCCGTCAGATTAATCTCCCGCTCTCCGATAAATACTCTTCTGCTTTCACAGTCAATCCTGAGATTTCCCTTTACCAACACCGTACTCGGCGGAGCTTCTTCTTTTTTCGCTGTTCTGCGCATGATTGCTTTGATACGCGCTTTCACTTCCAAGATATTAAATGGCTTGGTGATATAATCATCCGCTCCATATTCAAGACCAAGAATCTTATCCATATCTTCGCTCTTTGCCGTCAGCATCACAATCGGCATATCTGAGAACTCGCGAATCTGCTGACAGACCTGAAATCCATCCAGTTTCGGAAGCATTACATCCAGAAGCACGAGGTCATATTCGCAGTTCTTTGCGAACGCAAGGGCTTCTTCGCCGTCATAGGCGCAGTCCACCTCCATGCCATCCTGCTCCAGGCTAAACCGGATTCCTTTCACGATTAACTTTTCGTCATCAACTACTAAGATTTTTTTCTTGCTCATTCTAATTCTACTCTTCCTTCAACTTCCTGCTTTACTTATAATGCAATATCATCTTTTATCTGATTGAATATGCCTTCTTTGATTCCATCCACGTTCATCAGCTCTTCCAGACTGCCGAAAGAACCATTCCCTTCCCGGTATGCCAGAATGCTCTCTGCCCTTGTCTCGCCGATTCCGCTCAATGCCATCAGCTCCTCCTTTGATGCAGTGTTGATATGAATCTTCCCATCCTTATATCTGTCGCCAAGCGGTGTACTTCCCGTCGGCTGCTGCATCCCCGGAACTCCCTGCGCCGCCTCTTCTTCCGTTGGAATGTAAATCCGTTCCCCATCTGTCAAAGGCTGTGCCTGATTGATGGATTCTCCGGATGCATCTTCCCTTACTCCGCCCGCACAGGCAATCGCTTCATATACACGCGCATCCGCTTTCAGCTCATATACACCCGGACGTGCCACCGCTCCGCAGACATACACAAAGATGGAATTGTCTTTTGATTCCGTCTTCTTTTCTTCTGCATTCCCGGTCTCCCGCTCTATTTCCTTTGCTTCCGTATCACGGTTTCCGGAATCATCTTCGGACTCAGTTGTTGCCTCAAGACGCAGCTCCTCCAGCAGATTCTCCTGCTTTTTTGAGCATCCTGCACTACAGCACAATCCGACACTCAGAAACAAGATTACGGACACTTGTTTCCACATCTTCCTGACTTTCATCTCTTCTCCTTACGACATCACCGCCGTAAGCCCCTTTATGTCAGATGCTAATATTGTATCGAATTGTAAAATAAAATACAATAGCTATTTACAATTTTGTTACGGTTTTGTAATTTCTATTTCCATTGAAAAATCGCAATTCCTACCAGTGCAAGCACAAGCCCCCCTACTTTTCGCCAGTCCAGCGGCTCTTTTTCCACGCCAAAAAGACCAAGCAACTCAATTAAGTATGCTACGACCAACTGGGCAATCACAATCAAAAGTGCCGCTTTGGCAGGTCCGAGAGCCTCCATGCTCTTTATGACCGTCCATGTGATTCCTGCGCCAATCACACCTCCAAGCAATACATATTTGGGTTCCACTTTCCCGATTGCCGCAATGCTGTCCCTCCCTGCAATAAACCATGCCACCGCACAGACAACAAAGGCCGTCATCTGAACCCACGCATTAGACACCCACATGCCGGTTGTCTCCGTTACCTTTGTATTAAATACTCCCTGTACGCTCATCAGCGCGCCGGATAATAATGCAATCAAAAAACCAGCCATCCGCAACATACCTCCTGCAAGTCATTTTTGTTACTTAGTATGTCCCAGTGACCGGCTTTTATGCTTAAGCAGTAACTGCACGCTCCAGTTTCTCAATCATTTCATCAATCTGTTCTTCGGTAATAATCAGCGGAGGCACGAATCGGATTGTATTTCCCTTTGCTGTAATAATCAGCAATCCTTCTTCCTGTGCCCTCTTGACAACATCGCCCGCCGGTTTTTCCAGTTCAATCCCCTGAATCAGGCCTTTTCCTCTGCGTTCTGTAATGAACTCATATTTCTCCGCCAATTCATTCAGGCGGGTTTCCAGATATGCACCCACTTCTTTGACATGGTCAACAATATGCTCTCTCTCAAAAATGTCAATGACCGTCTTTACTGCCGTACAAGCCAGCGGATTTCCGCCATATGTCGAACCGTGGTCGCCTGCTTTCATGGAAAATTCCGCCACTTCTTCTGTCATCGCAAATGCACCTACCGGAATTCCGTTTCCGATTGCTTTTGCCATTGTCATAATGTCCGGCTTCACCCCGTATTCCTGCCATGCAAACGGATAACCGGTTCTTCCCATTCCACACTGAATCTCATCGCAAATCATTAAAATATCATTTTTATCACAGATTGCACGGATCCCTTCCATAAACTCCTGTGTTGCCGGGTAAATTCCGCCTTCTCCCTGCAATGGTTCCAGAATAACCGCGCAGGTTTTGTCACTGACCAGTGCTTTGACACTGTCAAGATTGTTGTATTCTGCAAACTTCACACCCGGGAGCAGCGGCTCAAACGGAGTACGGTATTGCTCGGTTCCCGTCACAGACACGGCACCGACAGACCGTCCGTGAAAAGAATTTTCCATTGCGATAATCTCATATCTTCCGGATTGCTTTGTGTATGCGTATTTTCTCGCGGATTTCAAAGCCCCTTCAACTGCCTCTGTTCCGCTGTTTGTAAAAAATACACGGTCCATCCCTGAAATCTGGTTCAGTTTTTTTGCCGCTTCGCCACAGCTTTCATGAAAGTATAAATTGGATGTATGGCAAAGCTTGTCAATCTGGGCTTTCAATGCATCTTTGAGTTCCTGATTGCTGTATCCCAAGCCGCACACTGCGATTCCTGCCGCAAAATCCAAATATTTTTTCCCATTCATATCATACAGATATACCCCTTCACCGTGATCCAGTGCAATAGGGAAACGATTATATACGTGCAGAAGATTTTTCTCCGCCTCTTTCATCTGATTATTCACCATGATAATACCTGCCTTCTTCTCCATTTAAAATTGCGGTACCGATACCTTTGTTTGTAAAAATTTCCAGCAGCAGGCAATGCGGGATTCTCCCATCCAAAATATGGACTCTGGATACACCGTGTTCAATGGCGTCAATACAGTTATGTAGTTTCGGAAGCATCCCTCCGCCAATATATCCCTCCTCCATCAGCTTTTCCGCCTCCTCAACACGCAGTTCGGAAATCAACGTTTTCGAATCGTTGGGATTTTTATATACCCCCTCGATATCTGTCAGGAATGCCAGCTTTTCTGCCTTTACAGCACGTGCAATGGCACAGGCTGCATCATCGGCATTAATATTGTATGTATTGTATTCATCATCCATTCCGACCGGGCATACAATCGGAAGAAAATCTTTTTCCAGCAAATCATACAGAATACCCGCATTGACTTCTTTTACATCTCCGACAAACCCGATATCCTTTCCTTCTGAATATTTTTTTTCTACCTTCAGAAGCCCTCCGTCCTTTCCGCTGATTCCGATTGCACAGACACCTAACTCTTCTACGAGCTGTACCAGACTCTTATTCACTTTTCCAAGTACCATCTCAGCGACTTCCATTGTGTCTTTGTCTGTCACGCGCAGTCCGTTAATAAACTTCGGCTCCATCCCGACTTTTCCAACCCACTTACTGATTTCCTTACCGCCTCCGTGCACGATAATCGGTTTGAACCCAACCAGTTTCAGAAGTGTAACGTCTTGGATTACCTGTTTTTTCAATTCTTCATCTATCATTGCACTGCCGCCGTATTTGACAACGATGATTTTGCGGTTAAATCTCTGGATATATGGCAGAGCCTCAATGAGCACCTCCGCTTTCTCCAGATATTGTTTCATATATTCTTTCATCTTTCAATCCCCCCGAATTAGCTGCGGTAATCCGCATTGATGTCAATGTATCCATGTGTCAGGTCGCATCCCCAGGCGGTTGCCTGAGCCTTTCCTTCCTTCAAATCAGCGATTGCCGTCACCGCCGGCTGTGAAAGAATCCCGGTTGCTTTCTCCTCGCTGAATGCAACTCCGACACCATTTCTGATAATCTGAATTCTTCCTGCAGCGCTCTCGAAGAACAAGTCCACCTTTTCCTGCTCAAATTCCGCTCCGGAATACCCCATCGCACAAAGGATTCTTCCCCAGTTTGCATCATGTCCTGCAATTGCAGCCTTCGTCAGATTGGAGCAGACAACCGATTTTGCAAGGACCTTCGCCTGTTTCTTTGATTTTGCATGGATTACTTTTACTTCAAACAATGCGGTTGCGCCTTCTCCGTCTCCAGCCATCATTTTTGCCAGAGTCTCATTTACATAATGCAAAGCCTCTGCAAATTTCCTGTAATCTTCGCTTCCGGTACGAATCTTCGGATTTCCGGCTTTTCCATTTGCCAGAACAAGGACCGTATCGTTTGTAGAAGTGTCTCCGTCCACGGAAATCATATTGTATGTATCTTTCACATCTGCCTTCAATGCTTTCACAAGTGCTTTCTTCGTAATTACAGCATCTGTTGTAATATAAGAAAGCATGGTACACATATTCGGATGGATCATACCGGACCCCTTTGCCATTCCTCCGATGGTGACTGTCTTTCCGCCGACTTCTATGGTAACTGCAGCTTCCTTTTCCTTTGTGTCTGTTGTCATAATCGCCTTTGCAGCAAGATTTCCGTTTTCCAGTGATTTATTCTTATTTGCTGCCAGCTTTTCAATACCTGTTTTTACCTTTTCTATCGGCATCTGTACTCCGATAACACCAGTCGAGCCAATCAGGACGCCCTCTGCGCGGACTCCGAGCACTTCCGCAGCCTTCGCGGCTGTATCTCTGCAATAGCCCATTCCCTCCTCTCCCGTACATGCATTTGCAATACCAGAGTTGATGATGACCGCCTGCGATTTCACTCCGCTTTCCACGACCGCGCGATCCCATTTTACCGGAGCTGCTTTCACAAGATTCGTTGTAAATGCCCCTGCTGTCTTACACGGCTTTTTGCTGTAAATCATAGCCATATCAGTACGGTTCTGATACTTGATTCCTGCTGCAGCAGATGCCGCCTCAAACCCTTTTGCTGCTGTCACGCCGCCTTTGATGATTTCCATACCTTCTTCTCCTTTGTCTTTATTTCCTACTATCCTTCATTTATTGCCCGTTAAATGCCGTAATATTTTCTGAATTCAGCACAAAATCGTAATAGTTCAAGTCCAGTCGTTCTGTCCATCCGATGGTATTCCAGAATGCGTTTCCAATATCATTTTGTGAGAACGCAATCAGTGAAACCTTGCTAATCTGCTCTTCCTTCAGCTTTTCCATCGCCCGTACCACCATCGCTTTCCCGATACCGTGTCTCCGGTAATTCTCGTCCACACAGACATGATACAGACATCCCCGGCGGCCGTCGTGTCCACACAGGATACTGCCTACAATTTTTCCATCCTTCTCCGCCACAACACTGGTTGTCGGGTTCCGTTTCAGGAAACGCCCCACACCAATCCTAGAATCGTCAATACTGCGGATACCAAATCCTTTGATTGTCATCCACAGCGCATGTACGCCGTCATAGTCCTCTATCTTCATTGTACGAATTGTCATAACAATTTCCTCCTGATTACAAAGGGGACAGTCCCTTCTGAGAAGGGACTGTCCCCTTTGCTCTTCGAATTCAGAATATTCTGATTTTTATGGAAACATCGGAACCAGTTCCAGCCCTTCAGATTCTTTCAGCCCAAACATCAGATTCATGTTTTGTACTGCCTGTCCTGCTGCCCCTTTAACCAGATTGTCAATAGCTCCCATCATAATAATCCTTCCGGTGCGCGAATCAATCTTAAACCCGATATCTGCATAATTGCTGCCTTCCACCCATTTTGTTTCCGGATAAATGTCTCTGTCAAGCACGCGGACGAATTTTTCGTTCGCATAGTATTTATCATAAATTGCTTTTACTTCTTTATAAGTAGTTTCTTTTGTCAGTTTTGCATATTCTGTTGCAAGAATTCCCCGGTTCATCGGAACAAGGTGAGGCGTGAAATTCAGCACGACTTTCTCACCCGATGCGTAGCCAAGCTGTTCTTCAATCTCCGGAGTATGACGATGTGTCGCAACACCATATGCTTTCATATTCTCATTGACCTCGCAGAACAGATTCGGAACCTTTGCCCCTCTTCCCGCCCCTGATGTACCAGACTTGGCGTCAATGATTAACGTGCTCATATCAATCAGTCCCTCTTTTGCCAGCGGGTACGCAGTCAGAATGGAACAAGTTGTATAACACCCCGGATTTGCTACCAAACGCGCATTTTTCACATCCTCCCGGTTGACTTCACATAGCCCGTAAACTGCCTCCTCGATAAACTGAGGGCTTTTATGCTCAATACCATACCACTTTTCATATGTAGCAACGTCCTTTATCCGGTAATCTGCACTCAAATCAATGATTTTTACCTTAGACAGAATGTTTTCATTCATCATGGATGCACAAAATCCCTGTGGCGTTGCCGTGAAAATCACATCCACCTGCTCTGCCAGTTCCTCCATATTATCATCCATACATGCCGCATCCACAATCTGAAACATATTCTGGTATACAGATGCATATTCTTTACCTATATAACTTCTGGAGCCGAACCACTGGATCTCTACATCTTTATGTCCGGTCAGGATTCTGACAAGTTCTCCGCCTGCATAGCCGGTTGCCCCGATAATTCCTGCTTTTATCATAAGTTAAACTTCCTTTCTCGATATCAATACACTGCATAATCAAATATTTTATGCATAAGTATACATCTTTTTCGTATATTATGCAACCCTTATCTTATGCAAAATACATATCCGCAAATATATTGTGACGAAACATAACATTCAATATTAACTTAAAAAGCCAGAAAGCAGCTCAGTCTATTGCAGGCTGCTTTCTGGCTTTTGTTTTTTCATTCTGCGATTATTTATACATCGGCTATTTACGAATCTGTCCGTCCCCAAAGATAATATACTTCGTTGTCGTCAGTGCCTTCAGCCCCATCGGTCCGCGGGCATGAAGCTTTTGTGTGCTGATTCCGATTTCCGCCCCGAATCCGAATTCAAATCCATCCGTAAATCTGGTAGATGCATTCACATAAACTGCTGCCGCATCAATCTCATCCTGGAATCTCAATGCATTCTCATAATTCTTTGTGATAATGGACTCCGAATGCCCGGTATTATATTTATTAATATGGCCAATTGCCTCATCCAGTGAGCCAGCCACTTTCATAGAAATGACTGCATCCAGATACTCGGTTCCCCAATCCTCTTCCGTTGCCGGAACCACATCGGAACAAACCTGCTGTGCACGCCCGTCTCCGCGGACTTCCACATTATGTTGTTTCAGGCACTGCACAATCTGCGGAATGGCAAGCTCTGCAATCTTCTCATGAATCACAAGAGATTCACAGGCATTGCAGACGCCCATACGCTGTGTCTTGGCATTTTCGATAATCTCGGCCGCCATATTCAAATCTGCGCTCTCATCTACGAAAATATGGCAATTTCCGGTACCTGTCTCAATGACCGGGACAGTACTGTTTTCAACAACACTTGCTATCAGTCCTGCACCGCCCCGCGGAATCAGCACATCAATCAGTCCGTGCAGTTTCATCATGTCATTGACCACCTCTCTGCTTGTATCCTCCACAAGCAGAACCATATCCTGCGGCAGTTTTTCCTTCATCAATCCATCTTTGATGACACGCACAATCGCCAGATTGGAATGGATTGCATCACTTCCGCCGCGCAGAATCACTGCGTTTCCGGTCTTAAAGCAAAGCCCGAATGCGTCTGCCGTTACATTTGGTCTGGATTCATAAATAATTCCCACCACACCAAGCGGCACTCTTTTCTCCCCAATCCGCAGTCCGTTCGGACGGGTTTTCATTCCAAGCACCTCTCCGATTGGATCTTCCAAGGCAACAACCTGACGCAGCCCCTCTGCCATCCCTTCAATTCTGGCATCATTCAATTGCAGGCGGTCCACAAGTGATTCCTTGATACCCTTCTCTCTTGCCGCCGCAACATCCTTCTCATTTTCTTCCAGCAAATAGTCTTTCTGCCGGATAAGCTCGGCTGCCACGCTCAACAAGCCTCTGTTTTTCGCATCTGTTCCAAGTTTTGCACCTTCTCTGGATGCATCTTTTGCACGTTTACCAAGTATTTCCATATAATTTCCCATAACTGCCTCCCATCATATGACTCAACTCACTTACCGGTGTGTTGCCGCCCGACTTACTGTTATCCGCTTTTGCCGACTGCCTTTTCAGGTTCTTCACTTGTCTGCGGAACTGTGCCCGCTCCGGTGCAAGCTCATTTTTCAATTCTCTGCCATGCTGTTTGGAAAGGAACAACGTCCCGACCTTTTTCCCCGCCATGATATCATTGATTGCATAAATATTATCCCCGTTTGCAATAATCATATCCGCTCCGGATTTTGTTGCTATTTTCGCCGCGTTGACCTTTGTCATCATACCGCCCGTGCCAAATTCACTGGCAGAACCGCCAGCCATCTCTTCCAGACTTTCATCAATCTCCACGACGGTATGAATGAAACGCGCATTTGCATCCTTTTTTGGGTCTGCCGTGTACATGCCTTCGATATCCGACATCAGAATCAGCAAATCTGCATCCACCAGTTCGGCAACATTTGCAGCCAGTGTATCGTTATCCCCGAAATTACCGTATGCCAGTTCGTCCACCGAAATTGCATCGTTCTCATTGACAATCGGAACGACCTTCATCCGGAATAACTCGTCAAATGTCTGCCTTGCATTCCTCCGGCATTCTTCATTTGTAATAGACTCTTTTGTCAGCAGTACCTGTGCGGTCAACTGACTGTATTCATTGAACAGCTTTTCATAAATCATCATCAGCCTGCCCTGACCAACCGCAGCACAAGCCTGTTTTGCCGCTTCCGTTTCAGGCCTGTGCTCCAAACCAAGTGCGGTTCTTCCGACGCCGACCGCACCGGAAGAAACAACGATGACCTCCTTTCCCTTATTGCGCAGGTTAATCAGAATCCGGACGAACTTCTCCAGCTTATCCAGATTAATATTTCCTGTTTCTTCATATGTAATTGTCGTTGTCCCCACTTTAATGACAATTCGTTTTTTCTCACTTAATATTTCTTTTCTGTCCATTTTCATTCCCCATCTTTGGAGTCGTGTGCTCTCAGCCTTACCTTTTCTATATTTTCAAAACACTTCTCTCTTGTGAAGTGTTAAACATACTCTTTCAGATTTTCACTCACTTTTCTCCATTTGTCAAGTGGTTACCGAAAAATCACTGATACTGGTTACTGAAAAATCACTTCCAATTTAGTTACCATCGTTCTCCCGTCTTTTTCCAAGCCTGATTGTTTCCATCGCTCCGGCAGTCTCCTCATCCAGATAATGAAACAGGTAATTCCTGCTGTCAGGCTTCTGTTCCAGATATCCCTGCCGCAGTTCCCGGTTCACCAGCTCCACTTCCTTCTTCAGCTCCTTTGCCGAAAGCAGGAAACACCCCTGCCCGCGGATAATCACCTGCTCCGTGCCATCCGAAGTTGCCACGGTCACATTGTACTTTCTGCCGATTTCATGTGCCACTTTCTCAATATACTGGTCTGCCGTCTCCGTCTCTTTTGTGTACACGACATGAATATTATGGTATTTCTGCACTTCACCTGTGAATCCCTCTACCTTATATGCATCAAACACAAGAATCAGGCTGCACTTTTTCATTCCCTGATAGTTGCTTAAAATGTCCATAAGCTTTCCGCGTGCAGAATCCATGTCCGTTTCCGCCAGTTCTTTCAATTCCTTCCACGCGAAAATAATGTTATATCCATCCACAAGCAGATATTCTTTTAATTTTTCCTTTTTCTTTCCTGCAAATGTCTCTCCGGTGTAAGAAACTTCCGCTCCGGAATTTCCTTTTTTATGGAATACCTTTCGGTAGGAGTACTTCTTTCTCGCCTCACCCCGTTTTCGCCGGGAGGCTTCGACCATCGCCTCTAATTCCCGTTCATCCTCTGCTGTCATTTCCAGATATGTCGATGCCCTCCGTGCCGCTGCGGTCGGGAACTGTACTTCCTCTCCGGGCTCATTTTCCGGTTTCACACGGCCCTCCAGATGCATGTAGTCTTCCACTTCGTCCCAACTTACAACAAATCCGGCTCCGTGAGCACAAAATACGGAACCCGTCGGATTCTCCAAATCCCGCTCTGAATCATACCCGATGGCATCTACCACTTCCTCTGTATTATGGCAGGGCTGATATCCTGCGAGCGTACAGGAAAGCCTGCCTCTTCCCTTTGTATAGGAAACCACCTCGCTCTGATAGTCCCGCATTGTCACAACCGGGACTTTTCCGGTCAGTACTGCCATCCCGCCATCCTGCAGCGGTGTGTCAAATGTTCCGTACATCCGCTGCATATCCGACATGGCACGGCCGACCATCCCGCCAGGGACTTCCAACCGGTATTCATAGTAAGGCTCCAGCAAAACGCTTTCGGCTCTTTCTAATCCCTGCCGTACCGCACGGTAGGTTGCCTGACGGAAATCTCCACCCTCCGTGTGTTTCAGATGCGCCCGCCCGGAAGTCAATGTAATATGCATATCGGTAATCGCTGAACCGGTCAGCACACCTTTATGCTCTTTTTCTTCCAAATGTGTAAGTATCAGCCGCTGCCAGTTTAAATCTAACACATCCTGACTGCAATCGGTAAAAAACTGTAAACCGCTTCCCGGCTCTCCCGGCTCCAGCAGCAGATGTACTTCTGCATAGTGCCGCAGCGGTTCAAAATGCCCCACACCTTCCACCGGCTTTCTGATGGTTTCCTTATAGACAATATTTCCCGTACCAAATTCCACATGCACTTTGAACCGTTCCCAAATCAGGCTTTTGAGAATCTCAGTCTGTACCTCCCCCATCAACTGTGCATGGATTTCCCCGGGTTTTTCATTCCACGCAATATGCAAAAGCGGTTCTTCCTCCTCCAACTGGCGGAGTTTTTGCAGCATCTCATGGACATTGCAATCCTTCGGCAACTGAATCTGGCAGGTAAGCACCGGCTCCAACACCGGAACATCTGATTCCGGTTCCGCGCCAAGCCCTTCCCCCGGAAATGTCATGGTCAGCCCGGTCACTGCACAGACAGTTCCCGCTGCCGCCTCATTGACTGTCTCATACTTTGCCCCGGAATAAATGCGAATCTGGTTGACTTTTTCTTCCCACAGTTCTTCCTGTTCTGTTGTGCCGCCCGGTTTCCCTGTGCCCTCCCGTTTCACGGTGTCCTGCACATTTCTCCGATTCGAAAGCAAATCCTTCACCCTCAGCACTCCGCCCGTCACTTTCATGTAAGTCAGACGGTTTCCATGCTCATCACGGGCAATCTTATACACCTTCGCCCCGAACACATCATTTCTATAATCAGGAATCTTCGCATAAATTTCCAATCCCTGCATAAATTCTTCCACACCGGTCAGTTTCAGTGCCGACCCGAAAAAACACGGAAACAGTTTCCGCTTCGCAATCATTTCTGCAATGTCAGATTGTTCCAGCCCCCCTGTCTCCAAATATTTCTCCAGAATTGTTTCGTCACACATCGCGACATTTTCCAGAAATTCATCTGCACTCTCATTCTGTACTCCGCTTTCTTTCCCATGCGCCCTGCTGAAATCGACGCAATTCGCGTCTAACCGCTTTTTCAGTTCCGTCATCAGCCATTCCGCATCCGTACCATCCTGATCCATCTTGTTTATAAATAAGAAGGTCGGTACATGATACCGTACAAGCAGCCTCCACAAAGTCTCTGTATGTCCCTGTACGCCGTCCGCGCCGCTGATAACCAAAATCGCATAATCAAGCACCTGTAGTGTCCGCTCCATCTCTGCTGAAAAATCCACATGCCCCGGCGTATCAAGTAATGCGATTTCGACATCCCTGAGCGGAAACACTGCCTGTTTGGAAAAAATCGTAATACCACGTTCCCTCTCCAGTTCAAATGTATCCAAAAAGGCGTCTCCATTGTCCACACGCCCCATTTTCCGTATGCTGCCGCTCAAATAAAGCATACTCTCCGACAGCGTCGTCTTACCCGCGTCCACGTGGGCAAGAATCCCAATCACCAGTTTTTTCTCCATATTTATGTGTATGCCCTCCTACTAATTCATGTACGCTCCAGTGTACTGACATTATCTTATCACAGCAAATACCGTCGGACAAGTTTGTACAGCAAAACGGACTGGAAAACCGCACGGCAACAAAGCCCTCAATCCATCAATGTAAACAGGATTGAGGGCTTGCCATTCTTATATCATTCCGGAATATACGTTCTGTCTCTTAACTTTTAACGATAGATATCAGTTTATGTTTACAGCAGTTTTTCTTCCCACTCGCCTTCCTTGAATCCCGTCAGTACGACGTTCCCATCAACTACAAGCGGACGTTTCACTAACATCCCATCCGTTGCCAGCAATTTCAACTGTTCTTCCTCATCCATCCCCGGCAGCCGGTCTTTCAGTTTCATCTCCTTCTTTATTCTTATCCACAGTGGACAAGGGACAATACGCCCTTTGTCTACTGTTGGTATTGTAACATGGGCGATGAGGAAAAACAATCCGCTAATTGTTTTCATCTTTTGTAACCTTTTGTGACAATGCTCTGGTTTCACCCCGGCCCAGGCATCGTCTTCTGCATGGAAGCATATTCTCCACAGACCGGAAAACAACAAAATTTTCTTCAAATTTTCTTTTATGCATAAAATCACATCCATTTTGTGTTTTTATGCATATTTATTATTATTTATGCATAAAATGATTTTTTTTACATTTTCTATTGCATAATTATAAAAATTGGTATATAGTATGTCTTAGCTTATTCAGGACATCATGTCCGATGAGATATAAAATTTGTAAGAATTACTTTTAGGAGGCAAATAAAATGAGTAAAGAAAAAGTTGTATTGGCATATTCAGGCGGGCTTGACACTACCGCAATCATTCCATGGCTAAAGGAAAAATTCGATTACGATGTAATCTGCTGCTGTATCGACTGCGGACAGGGTGAAGAGCTGGATGGTCTGGATGAAAGAGCAAAATTATCAGGAGCCTCTAAATTATATATCGAAAATATTATTGACGAATTCTGTGATGATTTCATCATGCCATGCGTAAAAGCCGGCGCTGTATACGAGAACAAATACCTTCTTGGAACATCCATGGCGCGTCCTGTTATCGCAAAGAAACTGGTTGAAATTGCACGTAAAGAAGGTGCGGTTGCTATCTGCCACGGTGCAACAGGAAAAGGAAATGACCAGATTCGTTTCGAACTTGGCATCAAAGCGCTCGCCCCGGACATCAAAATCATCGCCCCATGGCGTATGACCGATGTTTGGACAATGCAGTCACGCGAAGATGAGATTGAATACTGCAAACAACACGGAATCGACCTTCCATTTGACGCAAAGCACAGCTACAGCCGTGACCGCAACTTATGGCACATCAGCCATGAGGGACTGGAACTGGAAGATCCTGCAAATGAACCAAATTACGATGACCTTCTTGTACTCGGTGTATCCCCGGAAAAAGCGCCGGATGAAGGAGAATATGTAACGATGACATTTGAAGCCGGTATTCCGAAGTCTCTGAATGGAAAAGAGATGAAAGTTTCTGAAATCATTACAGAACTGAACAGGCTTGGCGGAAAACACGGAATCGGAATCATTGATATTGTAGAGAACCGTGTTGTTGGTATGAAATCACGTGGTGTTTACGAGACTCCCGGCGGGACAATCCTGATGGCAGCCCACGAGCAGTTGGAAGAGCTTGTTCTTGACCGTGCTACATATGAAGTGAAAAAAGACCTTGGAAATAAATTTGCCCAGATTGTATATGAAGGAAAATGGTACACACCACTCCGCGAAGCGATTCAGGCCTTTGTTGATGTCACACAGCAATCTGTAACCGGCGAAGTAAAATTCAAACTGTACAAAGGAAACATCATCAAGGCCGGTGAGACATCTCCATACTCATTGTACAGCGAGTCTCTGGCAAGCTTTACAACCGGTGAGCTGTATGACCACCACGATGCAGAAGGATTCATCAACCTGTTCGGACTCCCATTGAAAGTCCGCGCAATGAAAAAACTGGAATTAGAGAAAAACACAAAATAATATAACAGAGATGTCTCTTTAGCAGAACATTTTGAAAAAATCCCAACACAAACATCCCAATTTGATTGTGGTGTCTGTATTGGGATTTTCATTTTCCGTACACCAGATATTCCGAAAACCGTTTCACTGCCAATGATGCCGAACGCTGGTAAATGCCACAATTCGTCTAATTGCCGCTCTTTGACCGTTACAGTTTTTCTTTTGTATCGGTGCTGCACAACCTCATTTTGCTTTCCGGCACAGACAACTTAGATATGTTAACCCCCTCATGAGCGAGCAGCCTGATTTTCTTATCAATTCCCCCTGCATAACCGGTCAGACTGCCATTTGATCCGACAACACGGTGACATGGAATCATAATAGAAATCGGATTATGGACGGATGGGGACGTAGTAAAGTGCGGCTTTACTACGTCCCCATCCGACTTTTACGACTTTATATTCATATTGTATGCAATACAAATTCTCCGAATAATTCCCTCATTTCCTGCGACTTCCGGTACATACATTCCGGATGCCACTGCACGCCAATTGCAAATTTATGTTCCGGCATTTCCAATGCTTCTATCGTGTTATCCGATGCTCTTGCACAAACCACAAGTTTCTCTCCCGGCTTGTCTATTGTCTGATGGTGAAAGCTGTTTACATACAGGTTGCTTCCGATATATTTTTTCAACTGGCTTCCGCGCTCCACGGTGATTCGGTGACTGACCTCACTTCGGGTATAGGATTGCTGCATGTGGTCCAGATGTTTTCCCGGCTGCAGGGATATGTCCTGATAAATGGTCCCGCCGCACGCCACATTGTATACTTGCATTCCACGGCAGATTGCCAGTACTGGTTTCTCTGTTTTCAGAACATGTTTCATAAATCGAATCTGAAACAGATCCAATGTAATATTTGTCTTGCCATTTCCATTCTTTGGTTCCTGACCAAATAAGAGCGGTGTGATATCATTTCCGCCACAAAACAAAAAACCATCACAAAAAGTGATATAATTCTCAATCATATGGTCGGAACGAATCAGTGGCAGTATAATCGGAACTCCGCCTGCATATCGAACCGACTGTATATATTCATTTGATACAAACTGTTTATTTCCATCCATAAACCCACAGATTACAACACCTATTTTCGGTTCCATAAAACACCTCATTTTTCCATTTGATATCCTAGCATATGTAATATTTACACATTCTATACCAGACAAAGATACATATTTTTTCTCCCTCTGCGCATACTACACTCTGAAATCATAATGTAAAGGAGGTCCTTTTTATGTCTGAAATTTCTATTCTTGATTTACAGAATCTTCGTCACCTGATTGGCGGCTACGAGACAACTCACTGTAAAATGAAAGACTATGCCTCACAGGCAGAAGACCCGGAAGTAAAAAAACTATTTCAGGATGCCGCGGATTCCGCAATGAAGAACAAACAGGATTTGATAAAATTCCTGTAAAAACAGTACCCATTTTATCAGGAGGTCAATTTCATGGATGAAAAAACAATGGTAACTGACGCCTTGGTGGGCGTCAACGGAGAATTGAAAATGTTCGGGGATATGATTCCCCAGACCGAAAACAAAGAGCTGAAACAATGTCTGAAACAAATTCGCAACCAGTGCGAAATGTCTCAGGAAAAATTATATCAGGTTGCCCGTGAGAAAAGTTATTACGTTCCGGCTGAAAAAGCAACACAAGAAGAAATCAGCCACGTAAAATCCATTCTGACACAACCAAAAACTTTCTAATTCCACCAAAGTGGACAGTCCCCTTTGCAAAAGGGACAGTCCCCTATCAGAAGGGACAGTCCCCTGTCAGAAGGGACAGTCCCCTTCGAAAAAACATCCGGTTACATACCTGCTTTTTTCTTTTTTGCTTTCCACACCCCCAACTGTACAATTGCGCCAAACAGAAACGGAAGTATATAAGTTGCGAATCGGTACAGGAGCATTGACGATGCAGCCGTTACTTTTCCGACCACCGGTGTAAACATCAGGACAAATACCGTTTCTACCGCCCCAACTCCTCCCGGTGCCGGTATAACGCCGGCAAGTGCCGTCACCATTGCAATGACTGACAGCAGGAATGCGAAATCCGGGGAGTGAATCATACCGAAAAGCAATGCGGGTATCAAATACCACATGGTCAGCTTTATTGCGTTAAGAAGCAGTACCTCCGCAAGTAGTTTTTTGTCTTTCAAAAGTTGCTCTGCTTCTGCCCGGACGATATTTGCCTTTTCTTCCATCTCGTCCAATTTCCTGCTCCAGGACTTCCCTTTGCCATATTTATCTGCAACTATTTCTGCTGCCCGAAAGGCGGCTCTGTGCAGCGGTTCACAGACGCAGATAACTATCAGCGCCGCAGCCACCGCAACTGCCAGAATCACACCTAAAACCATATATTTTGCATAATCCCGATACAGTCCGTTCATTTTCGGAAAATGTATCAGAAAACTCAGCACAAAATACAGGCAGATTGTAATTCTTTGCATTATATAGTTAATCGTAAAGATTCCAAGACTTTTTGAAACCGGGATGCCCAGTCTGCTTACATAATACATTCCGGCGGCTGCCGTTCCGCTTCCGAACGTAACTACACGATAAAAACTATAATAGAACGAGCACAAGATTCCATGATACCACGGGAACTCCCCATCACAGTTATTTATGAGTTTTGTAATTGCGATTCCATCAAAGCAATTGTACAGAATACTGCACAGTACAACATCCAAAATTACCTCTCCGGATGTCCGGCACAACTCCATCCAGATATTGCTCCACGAATCTTTCAATGCAAGATACGCGATAAAAAGAATGACTGCCAGAAACACTATGTTTCTGACAGTTTTTTTTCGTTGTTTCATAATTCATCACTTACTTTCGGGATTTATTTTTCCCATATATCTGCTATTTATTCCAGAGTTCTTCCGCCTTTCCTGCCCACTCTGCCGCATAAGCATCACATTTTGCACACAAATGTTCCACGCTCTCCGGTGACTGCATATCCGTTGACTTTGCACCGGTCCGCTCTACCATTTCACGCAGTTTTTCCGGATTCTCCAACATCGGGCATGGACGCAGATGATTGTGGTTAAACGGCTGCCCGTCACGATAAGCCATAAACAGCGGCTGACGCAATGCATCCAGCAGGCTTACCTCTTTGATATTGGCACTGGAATAGTGGATGAATACACAAGGTTCTACATCCCCGTTCGGATTGATATGGCAGTAGTTCCTTCCTCCTGCAATACATCCTCCAACGTACTCGCCGTCATTCTGGAAGTCAAATGCGAAAATCTGTTTTCCACCCGTCATACCACGGATTTCACGAATTCTGTGGTACATATATTCCCGCTGCTCTTTTGTAGGCATCAGTTCTACCGCCGCATCATTTCCAACCGGCATATAGTGGAAATACCATGCATAACGGCATCCCTTTTCGATAATCATATCGAGGAATTCATCAGATGTGACTGTGTCAATATTTGCTCTTGTATAGCAGATGGATGTTCCGAATATCTGACCATGGGCTTTCAAAGTATCCATCGCTTTCATAACTTTGTCAAATACGCCATTTCCCCTTCTGCCATCGTTAACTTCCTCATAACCTTCCAGACTGATAGACAACGACAGGTTGCCGACGCGCTCCATTTCCTCACAGAATGCATCATCTACAAGTGTTCCGTTTGTAAATGCGTGGAATGCGCAATCGTTATGTTTCTCACAAAGCTTAATGATATCTGCCTTTCGCACAAGCGGCTCTCCACCGGTATACATATAGAAATAAATTCCCAACTCTTTTCCCTGTGTGATGATGCTATCCAGTTCATCGTAACTTAAAGACAATGTATGCCCGTACTCTGCCGCCCAACATCCGGTACAATGCAGGTTGCAGGCACTTGTCGGGTCCATCAGAATCAGCCACGGAATATTACACTGATACTTTTCCCTTGATTCATGCATAATCTTTGTTCCGTTCAGCATCGCCTCAAATCCAAGATTCATTGCTGTTTTCTTGATGACGTTCGGACTGACTTCATCAAAAATACGGTTCACATACTGCATCCATTTTCCGTCTTTGTCCTGAATCATTCTTCTTGCCGCTTCATAAGACTCCGGTTTGAAACGGTCTTTTGCAAATCCTTCTGTCAAATCTACAATTTTCAGCAGACTTTTTTCCCTGTTTTCCGGGTCCTTATTGATATACTTCAATACTGTATCTGCTGCTGCCCCAAATGCTGCTCTCGCTGCCTGATGTTTTAAACTACTCATTTCCCTTCACCTTTCTTTTTTTCATTTGTGTTTCTATCTATTCTTTTATTCTCGCATGCATATTTAAAAAAATATTCGATTGTATACGTCCGTGTCAACATCCATAATATATTGTACGGATAATCAGCTCTACCCCGCCGAACAGCAGGATACATCCGCCGATGGACACGGCTTTCCGCTTAAACTGACATCCCATCCAATAGCCAATTGACACGCCGAGAAGAACAAATGCACACGTGACAATTCCAATCACAAGTATCATGACAAAAAAATCAATCTGCAAGAATCCAAATCCGATACCTGCCAGAAATGAATCGAGACTTGTAATACATGCCCAGATGATAATCTGCTTTGTATCTACCAGTTCTTCTTTTCGTTCTTCTGTCGGTTTTTCTCTTGTTGCTTTAACAATCATATATATTCCGAGCCCGAGAAATATAACAATCGAAAAACCATTTGACCTTTTTGCCGCATCCTCTGCCAGACTTGCAATTGCCGGAATGCTCGTAAGCATATTTCCAAGCAGCATACTGATTACCTGCCAGGTTGTAAAAATACCGCACAGTTTCATCATATTCTGCTTTTTTATTTCGGGCATAACAGCGCCCTTACTTAAAGCATATGCAAAGACATCCATCGACAGTCCCGTCGAAATAATAAGAATTTCAACAAAGCCCAACCTGTTATTCTCCCTTCCGTCTCGTTCTATCTGACCTCCTTATTTTAACAGTATTTTCGGGCTTTTTGAAATATTCATCAAGTTTGAAATGTACTGTATGAGGCACATTTTTATTGTAATGTCTGTTTTAAATTACAATTTCTGAAAATTGTAGCCTGTAAAAATATCGTACACAAAAAATCGCACGGAACATATAGCACGCAAAAATATACCACGTAAAAATATAGCATGTAAAAATATAGCAACCGGAAGAACTGATGTCTGGTAACCAGCGAAGACGCACAAAATGCGAATATGCAGAAATGTAATAGACGGAAATATAGCCTGCAAGAAATATTTGAAAAATACAAAAAATGTGGTATACTGAGCCCATGCGAAAAGATTGTTTGCATTTTAACGAAAGGAGAACCGACTTATATGGAGGACAAAAAAGAACTGACGAAGAATCTGTTGACTGCATCTTTCAAAGAACTTGTTCTTCAAGTTCCCTTCGAAAAGATTACGATTAAAATGATTACCGATGGCGCAGGGGTGATACGCCCCACCTTTTACAAACATTTCCAGGATAAATACGAAGTGTTGGAATGGATTCTTCAGACCGAAATCAAATCTAAGATTCAGGTATTGATTGACAATAATATGCAGGAAGACATCTTCCGTCTCCTGTGCAATTGTTTAGAAAAAGACCGGGCATTCTACCGGAAAGCATATGAAATTAAAGGGCAGAATTCCTTTGAAGATATCATGAGTGATTACTTATACACCCTGTTCCTCCAGTTACTGTCCAAATACCCGCTGAAGTCCCCGGACAAACTGGCTTTTCTGACGAAAGAAGCTATTGCACGTTTCTATACATTTGGGCTGGCCGATTCACTGAAATACTGGATTTCGCAGGATGCTCTTATCCCTGCAAAAGATATCAACGCCGCTTACAGCTATATAATCCGCAATTCCATTCTGGATATTCTGGATTATCCACAAAAGAAATGAACCGCACATCTACCATAAAGGATTCATTTTCAAAATTCATTGAAAATGAATCCTGATATTGCAGATTTCACTCTTTGTCCCCACCCGCATGTCCGGCCCGAATACACCGATTCCAGAAGTTACAATATTATGCATCTGATTTTTTTTCAAATACCCGCATGGATTTTCCCAAAATAAATGAATTAACAGATTTCCCGGAAACATCTGACCGTCATGTGTATGCCCACATAAATCCACATCTGCTCCCGCATCCGCAAGCTCCTGAAGTTCTCTCGGCTCATGATCCAGGACAAGAATCGGTTTTTCCCGATTCAAATCCTCTGTGATTTCTTCCGGTGTCTTCCTTGTATCTATGCCTCGCCCCGGCCGTTCATAATCTGCACGTCCACACAGATAAAAAGAATCTTCTATCAGCACTGTCTCATCCCTCAGCAATTGGATTCCCGATTTTTTCACAAATTCATCCATCCGCGGATTGCTCTCTTTTTTCTTCCCCTTTTTGCTGAATGTAAATCCGGCGAGAACCGGTTCTTCAATATCGTGATTTCCATAACAGGCATAGACTCCATACCTCGACCGGATTCCGGAAAGTGTGCACTCCAACTGTTCCGGGTTTCTCAATGCCTCATATTCATTATCAAAAATATCTCCTGCAATCAGTACAATATCAGGGCTCTGTCTGTTGATTTTCTCTACCATCTGTTTCATATGCCAGTTTCCGATATTATATCCAAGATGCAAATCTGCAACAAGTACCACATTCAGTTCATCCAGTTTTCCGCCATCTTTCTCCACAGATACTTCATAATCAGTTGTCCGGATACAATGTGCTGTCACAATTCCGGTTACTGTAAACACAAGAATAACTGCAAAGCAGACTGCCCCCACCGCCGCATGCCCGGCCGGTGAAAATAATAGTTCCTTGTGCTGGAATCGCAATCTTTTGCAGATAAGCCGCAGCAAATCTGCAACACCGATTGTCAGAATCAGGTACATCAGAGTTCCAAGCCAGTAATTACTGATTCGTTTTACCCATGTACGAAACAATGAAGCCGGAGAACCAAACGCAATCAGAATACTAAATACAAGAAGCGTATACACAATTCCCATAGACACCCTTGTCCATTTCATCTGAAACAGCCAATGGCATGCCCCCATCCACCGAATCGCACGCACCCAGATATAGAAACAAAATAACAGGTATACCGGTGCCAAAAATATTGCAATCATTTCTGTTCCTTCTCTCTTTCTGTCATATCCACACCATTCTTCGTCACTTATATCCTGCCCCTCTACCCCAATCAGAAACCATGCACTAATTATATCAATACAAATCACCCATTGTAAAGCTAATGGACTTGAATCCATGATGCAGCCGGTCGCAAATATTTACTCCGCAGCCGCCCGGCTCATTGTATAAGAACCGTACGTGCAATCTGCCATCCGCTTGGAATATAGCTATCATTCTATTACCGTATACTGTAAATACTCATACAAGAGCTTTGTCCCCTCCGTAATCTCCGGCGGCAGCAAAGCTCTTGCTGTCATCTTCGGTTCAGCACCCATATCCTGCACATCTGTGCGCCGCAGCATCGCATAATCTCCGTCTATCTTCTCCACAATATAGGTACATGTAAGCATCACTCAATTCCTCCTTCTTTTATCCAATATCCTTTTTCAAATAATTCTTATCTTGTGCGCTGATGGATTTACGTAGAAAAAGAAGACCGGAAATTTCCAATCTTCTTTTCGTGAGTCCATATATCCTAAATATTTCCAAGCAATTTATCAATACTGACTAACTTTACACTCAGCACAAAAATTTCTGCTGCAACCTTCAGCTCCTCCAAAGTCGGATATGACGGTGCAATACGGATATTACTGTCTTTTGGATCCTTTCCGTATGGGAATGTTGCCCCGGCATCTGTCATCACAAGACCTGCTTCTTTCGCTTTTGCAACAATTGCCTTTGCACATCCATCCATTGCATCGAAGGAAATGAAGTATCCTCCGCGCGGTGCAATCCAGGAACCGATTTCCAGACCTCCGAGTTCCCTGTCAAGAGTTTCCAGTACGGCATCAAATTTCGGGCGCATAATATCCGCATGTTTCTTCATATGATTTACCATGCCGCTGATGTCTTTGAAAAATCTTGCATGGCGCAACTGGTTCACTTTGTCATGTCCGATCGTCTGCACTTTCATCTGTTCACGAATCTCTGCAAGGTTTGCGTCGGACGCAGCAATTGCTGCGATACCGGAACCCGGGAAACTGATTTTGGATGTGGAAGAAAATTTATAAACCATATCCGGATTTCCTTCCTTTTTACATTCCATCAGAATCTCTATTAAGTAGTCCTGCTTATCTTCATAAAGATGGTGGATTCCATATGCATTGTCCCAATAAATGCGGAAGTCTTCTGCCGCCGGCTTCAGACATGCAAAGCGGTGTACGGTCTCATCAGAATATGTGATTCCCTGTGGATTGGAATACTTCGGCACACACCAGATACCTTTGATTGCCTCGTCTTCAGATACCAGTTTCTCAACGATATCCATATCCGGCCCTGTTGGAGTCATCGGTACGTTAATCATCTCAATGCCAAAATGCTCTGTAATCGCAAAATGTCTGTCATATCCCGGAACCGGACACAGGAACTTTACTTTATCCAGCTTTGCCCATGGGGTACTTCCTAATACACCATGTGTCATCGCACGTGCAATCTGGTCATACATTACATTCAGACTGGAATTTCCGAAAATTATAATATTATCCTTCGGAACTTCCATCATATCTGCAAGGAGCTGTTTTGCTTCGGTAATGCCATCCAGTACACCATAGTTTCTGCAGTCCACACCTTCTTCACAGACTAAATCAGATCCGCTTGTCAGCACATCCATCATCCCCATAGACAGATTCAACTGTTCAGTAGACGGTTTTCCACGGGACATATCCAGTTTTAATCCCTTCGCCTTCACCTCTTCAAACTCATGTTGCAGCTTTGTTTTCAGTTCTGTCAGCTCTTCCACACTTAAATCTTTGTATGCCGCCATCTTCTTTTCCTCCAATTTTTATTCGCTGTTTGATATTGTATCGTACTTTTGACTTTTATTCAATAATTTCTTGCAAAAAAATTAGAATTTTTTCCTTTTATGGCAGTTTGTTTGCTTTTTTTGAATCATTCATCGCACCTTCATTCATTTTCTGTGTTAAAAAAATGATTGAGCTTTTTCCGTGTATAAATCGGTTGTCATTGCCAACGTGGAATGACATAAGAGTTTCTGTACTACCTGTTGGTCTACTCCGTTTTCAAAACATCTTGCGGCATAAGTATGCCTTAAAGTATGACAAGTAAACAGTTCAAATATCTTCGGTTCTCTCTTTTCTTCCTTTGCCAGCTCATTTTGGTTGTATGGAAAAACTTTGAACCCTCAACAGGACTGAAATTCTTTTCCATACTTTCGGGTCTGTTCGCCTGTTTGTTTACCATGCTTTCCTACTCACAGACTGATGATTGTTTTCATATCAACAACGGAATACATTCTTGTCACGTAAAAGCATTTGAAAGAGAAGTACAAAAAAGCACTTTGCTTAAAGCACAACGCCCAATAACAAACAAGAGGACTTGCAAGGTTTCTGACCTTTCAAGTCCTCTATATTCCCCTGTCTACTTTTTCACTCATGTCATACCTTTTTGTAATAAAGAAACCAATGGCTTCCACAATAACCAAAATAATTATCATAATCAAGAACATAAGAAATCCTCCTACCCACTACCCCTTTCAAGATAATTTTACCAGTCCCTATTTTTTTTACCAGTTAAATGTATGTAAAGATGTTGGGGGCAAAAGGTATTTTGACCCCTATGATACACGGATTGCTTCGCATTTCATGCTCTCGCAATCCTGAAACACCTCAAATCCGCTCATTTTTCTACGAAAAATAGCTCCTTTTCGGTGTTTTGCGGGTCAAGATGTCATGCTTTTTCATGCAAGCATGAAACGCATGACCTTTTGACCCTGGTATCATGTAAAAGATTTTTCACATTTAACGTAATACTCCCCTACTTTCACAACCAAGAAATGACGCAGATAATGTTACCACTACCTACGCCATTTCTCATTACACCTTTGAAATATTTACTCCATTTTTTTTCAACTTTTACTCCAAATCTACTCCATTTTAAAAATCTGTTACGATATTTTGCGGTATTCTACGATACCTTTTTCTTGAAAAAAATGGCTGTAAACCTTGAATTTCAGCGAACTTTCCCATATTTCCAAGTACTTTTTTCTGTTGTGAGAATTTCTTCTCAATTACTTCTGTACAATATTTATGATTTTTTTCGGCACGTAAATCTCTTTCACAATTGTACCTGTCAGCTTATCAGCTATTGCTGCTTTTCCGGCTGCGATGGCATCTTCTTTGGTGATATCAGCAGAAATGGAGATAACCGCTCTTGTCTTTCCGTTTATCTGAACCGGAACCTCAATCTCATCGTCTTTCATTTCTTCCTCATCGAATTCTGGCCATCCAGCTTTGAATACCGACTCGGTATGTCCAAGCTGCTCCCACATTTCCTCTGCAAAGTGAGGGGCGAATGGAGAAAGCAGCACCGCGATTGTCTCAAGTGTTTCTGTATCGATTCCACCTGTCTTCTTTGCCAGCTCGATGAATTTGTTATTATACTCCATAAATCCGGAGATAACAGTATTCAGGCTGAAACTTTCCAAACGTGTTGTGATATCGTAAACGAGTTTGTGGCGAAGCTTTATCATTTCTTTTGTAGGCTGGACATTAACTTCCTTACTTTCCATAAGCAGATTCCAGAGACGTTTCAGGAATCGGTTCACTCCGTCGATTCCTCTGTCATCCCACTCTGCATCAAGCTCCGGCGGTCCTACAAAAAGTTCATACATTCTCAGAGAATCACAGCCATAATTTTCTACCAGCTCATCCGGTGATACGACATTTCCCTTAGATTTACTCATCTTAATTCCGTTTTTACCTGTAATCATGCCCTGATTGAACAGTTTATGGAACGGCTCATCAAAATCAATGACACCGATATCACACAGGAATTTTGTGTAGAATCTGGAGTACAGAAGATGCAGTACTGCATGCTCTACACCGCCGATATACATATCTACAGGGAGCATCTCATCTGCCTTTTCTCTGGATACCAGCTCCTTGTTATTGTGATTGTCCACGTAACGCAGGAAATACCATGAAGAACCTGCCCACTGCGGCATTGTGTTTGTCTCCCGTTTGGAAGCAGCCCCACAGACCGGACACTTGCAGTTTACCCACTCGTCGATTGCTGCCAGCGGCGACTCTCCCGTTCCGGTCGGCTCGTAGGATTCTACATCCGGCAGGCGCAGCGGAAGTTCCTCCTCCGGTACCGGAACATTTCCACAGTTCGGACAATGGATAATCGGAATTGGCTCACCCCAGTAACGCTGACGGGAGAATACCCAGTCACGCAGTTTGTAGTTAACCGTTGCACGGCCGATTCCACGTTTTTCAATAATGTGCGGAGCTTCTTTCTTCAATACTGAAGATTCCATGCCATTCCACTCACCAGAGTTAATCATTGTTCCCGCTGCCTCTGTGTATGCCTCTGTCATATTTTCAATTTCTTTTCCGTCTTTTGCAATTACCTGAATAATCGGAATATTGAATTTTGTCGCAAATTCAAAGTCACGGTCATCATGTGCAGGCACACACATGATTGCCCCTGTACCATAATCAGCCAGTACATAATCGGACAGCCAGATTGGCGTCTTTGCTCCGTTCAGCGGGTTAATTGCATAACTTCCTGTGAACACGCCGGTCTTTTCTTTATCCTGCATACGGTCTACATTGGACTTCATGGATGCATCATAGATATATTTCTCTACGGCCTCTTTTGTCTCTTCTGTCGCAAGAGATGCGGCAAGTTCATGCTCCGGGGCAAGTACCATAAAGGTTGCACCATACAGCGTATCCGGTCTTGTTGTGTAGACGGTAATCTTCTCCGCTCTTCCTTCAACCGGGAAGTCTACCTCTGCACCGTAAGATTTACCAATCCAGTCAGCCTGCATCTTCTTAACCTTCTCCGGCCAGTCCAGCTTGTCAAGGTCATTTAACAGACGGTCTGCATATGCTGTGATTTTAAGCATCCACTGACGCAGGTTTTTCTTGGTAACCTCTGCTCCGCAACGCTCACATTTTCCGTTGACAACCTCTTCGTTTGCCAGACCTGTCTTACAGGACGGACACCAGTTGATTGGGAACTCTTTCTCGTAAGCCAGACCTTCCTTGAACATTTTCACAAAAATCCACTGTGTCCATTTATAAAAGTCCGGATCAGTTGTGTTTACTTCCATATCCCAGTCATACAGCGCTGCGATTTCATTAATCTGACGCTTGATATTTTCAATATTCGCTGCTGTAGATTTTGCAGGATGCGTTCCCATCTTGATTGCATAGTTCTCCGCCGGAAGACCGAATGCATCCCATCCCATCGGATGTACGATGTAGTATCCCTGCTGTAGTTTGTAACGGCTCCATACGTCAGAGATTACATATCCTCTCCAGTGCCCTACATGAAGACCATTTCCTGACGGATATGGAAACATATCCAGACAGTAATATTTTTTCTTTTTGTTTCCGTTGTCATCAACCTTCGGGTTTACCGGGTTCTTCTCCCAGTTGTCACGCCACTTCTTCTCAACAGCTTTGTGATTATAGACAATCTTCTGTGCCATTTTGACTCTTCCTACCTTTCATTATTTGAAAGGGGACTGTCCCTTCTCAGAGGGGACTGTCCCCTTTACAAAAGGGACTCTCCCTTTTGCGTTCTGTTTTCAGAATATTCTGAAAGCATAAAAAGCCCCTCATCTCACTCAAGAGACGAAAAGGCTTTAATTCCGTGGTACCACTCTTCTTCATCCGACTTTTCTGTTACAGGATATAGCCGAATGCGCTCATTCCTTCTATAACGGGAAGTCCCGCTTCTGATTATGCGACCTGATCCATGCAGGTAATTCACCGGAAGAACTCTGAGGCCAGTTCAAAGATTTCTGTCTTCTGCCTCTCACCACCCGGCAGCTCTCTGGGAGACATTCATCTTCTATTATTCCTCTTCTTTGTTTTTGCAATATTCTTACTTATTATAAAAAGATTGCTGCAAGAAGTCAAGTGGTATACGGACATAAAAATTATATAGTTTGCCTCATCTCTGCCCCTTTTTTATTCTAATAACGAAAAAGCACCAGAAACCGCAGCATTTACGGTATCCGATGCTTTTGTTCAATGCGGATGGTGGGACTTGAACCCACACGAGGTCACCCCCGCAAGATTTTGAGTCTTGTGCGTCTGCCATTCCGCCACATCCGCTTAATAGCTTTTTAAGCCGATATTTATGTTATCATACCCTTTTTATTTTTGCAATACTTTTTTGCCTATTTTTTTATATTTTCCCTATTTTGCCTATTTTTTCTATTTTTTTCTCCCACCATTTCTCGGATGTTTGACAGCTGAATAAAGAAAAAAGTTTCGTAGGTCGCATAAAGCCT
>X357_Northern_Tamandua__coassemble_353_pt1 | contig 44535 bp, 45 predicted proteins | sample X357_Northern_Tamandua__metabat2_low_PE_004 | metagenome-assembled genome bin X357_Northern_Tamandua | reverse complement strand
ATAAGTCATCAGCAGTAATATAGGTTGTGTGGATAAAACTGCGGAAACTCAAGGAACTATCTGCTTGAAGTCCTTCCTTAAAAGAGGTATAATATTGAAGATTATGTGTACTGTGTAATGCTGTATACGAATCTTCAATACCTCTTAATATCAAGCTATATTTTATTCTGTCAGGCAATACAGAATGTAGCAGAAAAATGAGATGAAAAACAACTTAAAAACTGGGTTTTTTAATAGCTTTTGGTGCTATTCTGTGATATGTGTGCTTGTTCGGTGTCATGTCTTGATGAATAAATATGCAGGATGATGCAGAATCGAAAAAATTGAAATTTGTTACGCAGAGCCCAAAATGATCAAAAAAAGCGGATGGTCGGGGCTAAAAAAGTTCGCAGAAGCATTGAAAAAAACAGCTATTTTTTAAAAGAACAATTTAGATGAAACACTCATTTGTTTTGTTTATTTTGCACAAAAATCGAAAGGAGAAACATGAGGAAACTAGCTTTAAATGATGAAATATTACTAAATATCGAGAAGCCTGCCCGCTACATCGGCAACGAGGTCAACTCGGTGATGAAGGACAAGAATCAGGTGGATATCCGCTTTGCCATGTGCTTCCCGGATGTATATGAGATAGGGATGTCCCACCTTGGCATTCAGATTCTGTATGATATGTTTAACAGACGGGAAGATGTGTGGTGTGAACGTGTCTATTCTCCGTGGATTGATTTGGACAAAATTATGCGCGAAGAACAGATTCCGCTGTTCGCACTGGAGTCACAGGATGCGGTAAAGGAATTTGATTTTCTTGGAATCACCATTCAGTTTGAAATGTGTTATACAAACATTTTGCAGGTACTAGAACTGAGCCAGATTCCGCTGCACAGTACAGATCGAACGGAAGACCATCCGATTGTCATTGGCGGCGGACCGTGTACTTACAACCCGGAACCGCTGGCGGAATTCTTTGATTTGTTTTATATCGGCGAGGGCGAGACCGTCTACGATGAACTGCTGGACCTTTATAAAACCTGTAAGGCACAGGGAATGAGCCGCCGGGAATTTCTGGAGTTTGCCGCCGGGATTGAAGGCATCTACGTGCCGCAGTTTTATGAGCCGGAATACAACGAAGACGGAACAATGAAGGCATTTCACAGAATCAATGAACATGCCCCTGAAAAGATAAAAAAACAAATCGTGATGGATGTTACGAACGCCACTTACCCGATGCGTCCGGTCGTACCGTTTATCAAAGCAACACAAGACCGTGTTGTGCTGGAAATTCAGCGGGGATGTATCCGTGGATGCCGTTTCTGTCAGGCTGGAATGCTGTACCGTCCGACAAGAGAGCGTAATGTGGAGACGCTGAAGGAATATGCCCTCGCGATGCTTGAGAATACCGGACATGAGGAGATTTCGCTGAGTTCCCTAAGCTCCAGTGACTATTCACAGTTGGAGGAGCTTGTGAACTTCTTAATTGAAGAATTTCCGGGGAAGGGAATTAATATCTCCCTGCCGTCCCTTCGAATTGATGCATTCTCACTGGATGTGATGGGCAAGGTGCAGGATATCCGGAAGAGCAGCCTGACGTTTGCCCCGGAAGCCGGTTCACAGCGGATGCGAAATGTCATCAATAAGGGGCTCACGGAGGACGATATTATTTCCGGAGCGGGACAGGCATTTGAAGGCGGCTGGACAAAAGTAAAACTGTACTTTATGCTCGGGCTGCCGACAGAGACCGAAGAAGATATGAAAGAAATTGCGCGTCTGTCAGACCGTGTAGCACGCCGCTACTATGAGATACCGAAGGAGGAGAGGCACGGGAAATGCCAGATTACCGCAAGCTCTTCGTTCTTTGTGCCAAAGCCGTTTACCCCGTTCCAATGGGCGCCGATGTGCACGGCAGAAGAATATGTAGAGCGGGCTTACATCGTAAAACATGAGTTTCAGGAACAGTTGAACCGAAAAAGCCTGAAATATAACTGGCATGAGGCAGATTTAACTGTATTGGAAGGGGTATTTGCCCGTGGCGACAGAAAATGTGCAAAGGTTCTGGAGGAGGCATACCGCCTCGGATGCCTCTATGATTCCTGGACAGAGACATTTGATAACTCGCGGTGGATACAGGCATTTGAGAATACCGGAATCAGCCCGGATTTTTACAATCTCCGGAAGCGTACAATGGATGAACTGTTCCCGTGGGACTTTATTGACATGGGTGTCAGCAGGAAATTTCTGGAACGGGAATGGAGCCGTGCAATGAATGGTGAAGTGACGCCAAACTGCCGCAGCAATTGTTCCGGATGCGGAGCCGCACAATTTGGAGGAGGTGTCTGTTATGAAGGCAAGAATTAAATTTCAAAAATACGGAGCACTTCGTTTTATCGGACATCTGGATGTGATGCGCTATTTCCAGAAAGTGATGCGCCGTGCGGAGATACCGATTGCATTTACAGAGGGTTACAGCCCCCATATGATTATGTCCTTTGCCAGTCCGCTTGGCATCGGACTGACCAGCGAGGGTGAATATTTTGATATCGAACTGACAGAACCAATTGCCAGTAAAGAGGCTGTACGCCGAATGAATGCCGTCGGCGTGGAAGGAATCCATGTAACGAGTTTCCGCCAGATTTCTGAAGAGAAGAAGGCAACCGGAATGGCAATTGTTGCAGCGGCAGATTATCTTGTCGGTACGCGGAAGGGTGTTTTCCCACAAAATCTAGGAGAGCTTGTGGAACAATTTATAAAACAGGCTGAAATTACAGTCCTGAAACAAACAAAACGCAGTGAGAAACTGGTCGATATCCGTCCGTTGATTTATCAAATGGAAGTGCGTGGATCTTATACATCCCTGCAGGACAGCGGAGCAAATCAGATTTTTATGGAACTTGCTGCCGGAAGTGTGGAAAATCTGAAACCTGATTTGGTAATGTCCGCATTCTGCAAATTTGCCGGGTTGCCCGAAGATTCGATTACATGCACGTATCACCGGTTGGAAATGTATGCGGATACGGGCACAGAAAACACGCGCAAGCTTGTTCCTCTTGAAAGCCTTGGCAACGATATAATATAATAGAAAGTAGTGTAGAAAATGGAACGAAAAATTCTCATGATGAAAGAAGATGGGTATACGTGGACCTATTTTCAGGAAAATGGTGAGATTGTTGAGATTCACTGTCATCAGCCGGATACGGAAAAGCAGACTGCCCCGGTACTCGGTAACATATATATTGGAAAAGTCCAAAATATCGCCTCTAATATCGGCGCTGCATTTATCGACATCGGGGGTATCAACTGCTATTATGACATGAGTCAGGCAGAGCATGCGATATTCACGAATAAAATTGGGAAAAAACCACTTTGTATCGGTGACGAACTGGTTGTACAGATAAGCCGTGAAGCAGTGAAAACAAAAGCGCCGACTGTCAGCAGTAACTTGAATTTTACCGGCCGGTATGCCGTGCTGACTTCGGGAAATACACGGATTGGCGTTTCTTCAAAGCTTCCGAAGGCAACACGTGAAGAATATAAAAAACGTCTGAATGACTTTGCAAATGAAGAGTACGGTATCATTTTGCGGACCAACGCAAAATCAGTTCCGTTTCATACCGTGCTTGAGGAAATCCGTCAGCTTCAAAGCCGGTATGAGCAGCTAAAAAAACGTGCGGTATACAATGCTTGCTTTTCTTGCCTGGAATCTGCGCCTCAGGCATATCTGACGGATTTAAAGAACGTCTATACCGATGGACTGACCGAAATTGTTGTAGAAGGCAAAGAGCTGTATACAAAGGTACAAGAATACCTTAAATCTGAATTGCCGGAGCATTCGGAAAAACTCCGTCTTTATGAAGATTCCATGCTGTCACTTGCAAATCTTTACAACCTGCACACGGTGCGGGAGCGTGCAATGAATGAGAGGGTATGGCTGAAACATGGCGGATATCTGGTGATTCAGCCGACAGAGGCATTGACTGTGGTTGACGTCAACTCCGGAAAGTGTGTTTCTAAAAAGAAAACTGACGACGCATATCTGAAACTAAACCTTGAGGCAGCAGACGAAATTGCAAAACAGCTTCGTCTGAGGAATATTTCCGGTATTATTCTCGTTGACTTTGTCAACATGGATTCTGGGGAAGATATGCAGCAGCTTCTGAAAGATATGCGGATAAAGTGTGCACAAGACCCGGTACAGACTACGGTTGTTGATGTGACGGAACTACAGCTTGTGGAACTTACAAGAAAGAAAGTGAGAAAGCCACTGTATGAGTGCTGGAGGGAAAAATGAGCAAAAAAGAATTAAAAACAAATGCAATGCGGATGCTGGACCGCCTGAAAATCCAATACGAATATGAAACCTATGAGTGTGATGGTTTCGTTAGCGGTATCAACACGGCAGACAAGACCGGATTACCGCATGAGCTGGTATATAAGACACTGGTTACAACCGGAAAAAGCGGAGCACATTATGTATTTGTCCTGCCGATTGAGGCGGAGCTGAATCTCAAAGAGGCGGCAAAGGCCGTCCATGAGAAATCAATTGAAATGTTACATGTGAAAGACATTACCAAAGTAACCGGATATGTGCGTGGGGGCTGTACATCCATCGGTATGAAAAAGCAATTTCCGACAATCATTGATGCGAGTGCAAAGAAGCTGGAAGCCATGTATGTCAGCGGCGGAAAGATTGGCATGCAGTTGAAACTCCATCCGGAAGATTTGAAGAAAGCAGCAAATGCAGAATACGCAGATGTCATTTTTCACGAAAAGTAGATTTACAACTTTCTGTTTTCCCGTTATAATAGAACAGTCTTAGTAAAATACGTTGGAGGATGAGAAGAAATGAAAAAAGTAGTTAAATTCGGCGGAAGCTCGCTGGCAAGCTCGGAGCAGTTCAAGAAAGTCGGCAAGATTATCCGTGCCGATGAGTCCCGTATGTTTGTAGTTCCGTCTGCACCTGGAAAACGGTTTTCAAATGATACCAAAGTAACAGATATGCTTTATAGCTGCTATGGCGCAGCAATCCGTGAAAAGAAGTTTGTCGAGCAGTTGGATGAGATACATGCAAGGTATCAGGAGATTATCGACGGTCTGGGACTGACCTTATCCTTAGAGAAAGACTTTGAAATCATACGTGAGAACTTCAGTAAAAAGATTGGCCGTGACTATGCGGCGTCCAGAGGAGAATATCTGAACGGAAAAGTGATGGCGGCTTATCTTGGATTTGAATTTATAGATGCAGCGGAGGTCATCCGATTCCATGATGACCATACATTTGATGAGGATGCGACCAATGCACTGCTGGCGGAGCGCCTGAAGGATTCAAAGGGAGCAGTTATCCCCGGCTTTTACGGAGCGGCGGAAAACGGAACAGTCGTTACTTTTTCCAGAGGAGGTTCTGATGTGACAGGCTCTCTCGTCGCGCTTGCAGTAAAAGCAGATTTATATGAGAACTGGACAGATGTATCTGGTTTCCTGATTGCTGACCCAAGGATTGTAAAGAATCCAAAATCCATTGAAACGATTACATATAAAGAGCTACGTGAACTTTCTTATATGGGTGCAAGCGTACTCCACGAAGATGCGATTTTCCCTGTAAGAAAAGCAGGCATTCCGATTAATATACGTAATACAAACGCACCGGAGGACAAGGGAACCCTGATTGTTGAAGGGACATGCCGTCAGCCGAAATACACAATTACAGGAATTGCCGGAACAGACGGATTCGCATCTGTTACGATTGAAAAGGCAATGATGAACTCTGAAATCGGATTTTGCCGCAAGGTGCTGCAGGTGTTCGAGGACAACGACATTTCCATTGAACATATGCCGTCCGGCATCGATACGATGACGATTTTTGTACATAAGGATGAGTTTGAAGAAAAAGAGCAGCAGGTCCTCGCAGGCATCCATAAGACAATCAACCCGGACCATATCGAGTTGGAGTCCGACCTTGCACTGATTGCCATTGTAGGACGTGGTATGCGTGCGACACGCGGGACAGCAGGACGGATTTTTTCCGCACTGGCACATGCACATATTAATGTGAAAATGATTGACCAGGGTTCCAGTGAGCTGAATATTATCGTAGGTGTCAGGCATGATGACTTTAAGAACGCAATCCGTGCACTGTACGAGATTTTTGTTGTGACACAGATTTGATACTTTGTAACTGTTCAGAGCCAGGCAAATCCATACAAAAAGTGTAATGAATGCTTGCATTCATAAACACATTTTTGCATGAATGTATTTGGCGGATACGCTACACCGGAAATGCACAGCATTTTCGAGGTTGGCTCTGAACAGTTACGATATTTTAATATTCAGAAGATATTTCGTAAAACAGCAGACGTAAGGCAGGTTATTTGACATGAACATTTTGTTCTTTTTGAAACCGAAGAGTGAAGTGGCATATATCTATGACTACTGCACACTCCGGCAGGTATTAGAAACAATGGAATACCACAAGTATGCATCGATTCCCATGCTCAATAAAGACGGGGAATATGTAGGCACTATGACAGAGGGCGACTTGCTCTGGGGAATCAAAGATTACCGCAATCTGAATTTGAAAAAATCGGAAAATATTTTTATCAAAGATTTTCCACGGCGCGCGGATTATGATGTCGTCCGTGCAGATTCGGATATGGAAGATCTAATCAAAAAGGCTATGAACCAGAATTTCGTTCCAGTTGTAGATGATCAGAATAAATTTATCGGGATTATTACACGAAAGAGTATTATCGAGTATTGTTATGAACATATGTCTGAGAAAGATACAGGAAAATAGATTCGGAAAGATATGGAAAAAGAGAAAATACATATTGACATAATAAAAAATGCATGATATATTCTAATAGTATGCCGCACAATGAGGTTGGAAAGTTCTGTGAATTTCACAGACACCGTAATTGGCGAGTAATGATAATAGGAGGTGCCATATGTACGCGATTATAGCAACAGGTGGTAAACAGTACAAAGTAGCCGAAGGCGATATCATTAAAGTAGAGAAACTTGGTGCAGAGGCTGGAGAAACTTATACATTTGACCAGGTTCTTGCAGTGAACAACGACAAAATGGTTGTTGGAAATCCTACTGTAGACGGAGCAACAGTTACAGCATCCGTAATCGGTGATGGAAAAGGCAAAAAAGTTGTTGTTTACAAGTATAAGAGAAAGACTGGATACCATAAGAAAAATGGTCACAGACAGCAGTACACAGCAGTTAAGATCGAAAAGATTAATGCTTAATTAACGATGATTAGTGTAACTATTTATGTGGATGAAAAACAGACATATACAGGATTTGATGTCGCAGGACACGCCGGTTTCGCTGAATCCGGCAGGGATATTGTCTGTGCGGCCGCATCGGTTCTGATTATCAATACACTGAATGCAATTGAATCTTTTACAAAAGAGGAGACAAGCTGTGTCAGTGATGAAGATACCGGGAGCATTGAATTCCGGTTTAAAGGACGGCCTGGACATGATGCTGTTCTGCTGATGAGATCCATGGTTCTCGGCTTACAGAGCATGGAAGAAGACAGCAGTTATAAGCCATATATTGATATTATTTTCGAGGAGGTGTAACTACCATGATGAATTTGAACCTTCAGTTTTTCGCTCATAAAAAAGGAGTTGGTTCCACAAAGAACGGACGTGACTCCGAGGCTAAAAGATTAGGTGCCAAAAGAGCTGACGGACAGTTTGTAAAAGCTGGTAACATCCTGTACAGACAGCGCGGAACTAAGATTCACCCAGGAGTGAATGTTGGACGTGGCGGAGATGATACTCTGTTCGCACTGGTTGACGGTGTTGTTCGATTTGAAAGAAAAGGAAGAGATAAGAAACAGGTTTCTATCTATCCGGTAGCTGAATAATCATCAGTTCATGAAGGCAGGATTTTTCCTGCCTTTTTTGTGTTAGCAATGAGTTTAAACTCATTTGTGCAACCCCCTTCTGGGAATGTAATCTTGGAAAAGAGAGGTATAGATATGTTTGCAGACAGAGCAAAAATTATCATTCGCTCCGGAAAAGGCGGAAACGGACATGTCAGCTTCCGGCGTGAATTATATGTGGCAAATGGAGGCCCCGACGGCGGAGACGGCGGCAAGGGCGGAGACTTGATTTTTGAAGTAGACGAAGGATTGAATACTCTGTATGATTTTCGGCATAAGAGAAAATTTGCTGCCGGAGACGGCGAGGAAGGCGGTAAACGCAGATGCCACGGAAAAGATGGGAAGGATGTCGTTTTAAAAGTTCCGGAGGGAACGGTAATCAAAGAGGTTAAGACAGGAAAAGTTGTCGCAGATATGTCTGGGGACAACCGTCGGCAGATTGTGCTTAAGGGCGGAAAAGGCGGATTGGGAAACCAGCATTTTGCTACGGCAACGATGCAGGTTCCAAAGTATGCGCAGCCCGGACAGCCGGCAATGGAGATGGAAGTAACACTGGAACTGAAAGTCATTGCTGATGTAGGACTGATTGGTTTTCCGAATGTAGGGAAGTCCACGTTACTGTCCCGTGTAACAAATGCCGACCCGAAAATTGCCAATTATCATTTCACAACATTGAATCCGAATCTGGGAGTTGTAGATTTAAAGGGCGGCAAGGGATTTGTCATGGCTGATATCCCGGGACTGATTGAAGGTGCGTCGGAAGGTGTCGGTCTGGGACATGAATTTCTTCGTCATATTGAGCGTACAAAGCTGATGATTCATGTCGTGGATGCCGCAGGAACCGAGGGCCGCGACCCAGTGGAGGATATTTACAAAATCAATGCGGAGCTGGAAGCTTACAATCCTGAAATTGCAAAGCGGCCACAGGTAATCGCAGCCAATAAGACAGATTTGATTTATTCGGAAGACGAGAATCCGGTAGAGCGTCTGCGTGCAGAGTTTGAGCCAAAGGGAATCAAGGTATTTCCAATTTCCGGTGTTTCCGGAAAGGGCATTTATGAACTGCTGTATTATGTCGGAGAAGAATTGCAGAAAATCGGAACTGAAACTGTTGTCTTCGAGCAGGAGTATTTCCCAGAGGATGAGTTGATTTATGAAGAACTTCCATATACTATCGAAAAAGAAGACGACATGTATGTAGTAGAAGGTCCGAAGATTGAGAAGATGCTTGGATATACAAATCTCGATTCTGAGAAGGGCTTTGCATTTTTCCAGCGCTTTTTGAAAGATGCCGGTATTCTGGACGGGCTTGAAGCGGCGGGTATTCAGGAAGGCGATACCGTCAGGATGTACGGACTACAGTTCGACTATTACAAATAAACCATTTGATTGAGTACGCCGGAAAACAGATTCCGAATGTCCGTTTTCCGGCAGAAATGAACAGGAGATTAGAAAATGACTTCAAAACAGAGAGCATATTTAAAAGGACTAGCAATGAACATCGAGCCGATTTTCCAGATTGGAAAGTCCAGTATGAATCCGGGTCTTACGCAGGCAATTTCCGAAGCACTTGATGCCAGAGAGCTGATTAAAATTAATGTTCTCCAGAACTGTGCGGACAATCCGCGCGAGCTCGCTGAGATGGTCGCAGAGCGCACTCATTCTCAGATTGTACAGGTAATCGGAAAGAAAATCGTACTGTATAAGGAAGGAAAAGACGACAAGAAGAAAATTATTTTGCCATAGGTGATGAGATGAAAATAGGTATTATGGGCGGCACATTTGATCCGATTCATATTGGTCATCTGCTCCTCGGAGAATTTGCCTATGAGGATTTCGGATTGGATGAAATCTGGTTTCTTCCAAATGGAAATCCTCCACATAAACAGACGAAGGAGATGGAAGATGCATTGATGCACCGGGTGGAAATGATTCGTCTGGCAATCAAAGATGTCCCTTATTTTAAATTATGTCTGCATGAGGCAAAGGAGACAAGCCATTCTTACACATATAAAACGATGCGGGAGCTGAATGCAATTTATCCGGAGAATGAATTTTATTTTATTCTTGGGGCAGACTCTTTATTTGCAATTGAGCATTGGAAATATTTCCGGGAGATTTTCCCGACCTGTATCATTCTTGCGGCGATGCGGGATGATAAGGATGCAGAGGATATGCGGATGCAGATTCATTATCTGACACAGGAGTACGGCGCACGAATCGAGCTGCTTCGTGCGCCATTGTTGGAAATCTCATCAACAACAATCCGAAAGCGTGCTGCAAGGGGACTCCGTGTATATTATATGGTCCCGGATGCAGTAGCCGACTATATCAGAAAACAACACTTGTACATTACAAAGGAAAAGAAAAGCAATGGATTTAGAGACAATTAATAAAAAACTTGAGAAAAAGCTGAAACCAGAGCGCTACCGGCATACACAAGGCGTGATGTACACAGCGGCATCAATGGCAATGCGCTATGGATATGACATTCAAGAGGCACTCACGGCAGGTCTGCTCCATGACTGCGGAAAGTTCGGCACACCGAAAGAACAGGCGAGGCTCTGTAAGAAATACGGGATTACACTCAGCGATGCGGAAATGGAAGTATTGCCATTGATTCATGCAAAACTTGGCGCGTACCTTGCAAAAGCGGAGTACGAAGTGGAGAATGAGCGGATTTTGAATGCAATTTTATATCATACAACAGGACGTCCGGATATGACGATGCTGGAAAAAATCGTGTATCTTGCAGATTATATCGAACCGGGCAGGAAAATGATTCCCGGGCTCTCCGAGATACGCACACTTGCATTTACGGACATTGACCAGGCAGTGTGCCTTTGTGCAAAGAACACATTGGCATACCTGAAATGGCAGGCACGTCCGGTAGATACGATGACAGCAAAAACATATGAGTTTTACTCAAACAAATAGAGGAGGTATGTATGCTATGGACCAGGCAAAGAAAATGGCGAAACTTGCATATCATGCATTAGATGATAAAAAAGGGGAAGATGTCAAAATCATTGATATTTCCGGCGTTTCCGTTCTTGCAGATTATTTCATCATTGCAAACGGCACGAATCAGAGTCAGGTACAGGCACTTGTCGATAACGTAGAAGAGGAGATGCACAGGGCTGGATTCCCATTGAAACAGCGGGAAGGCTACGGAAATGGAAACTGGGTATTGCTTGATTTCGGTGATATCATTGTCCATGTATTTGATAAGGAGAACCGCCTGTTCTATGATTTGGAAAGAATCTGGAGAGATGGAAATACCGTAGAGGTGGAAAACCTGAATTAAGACTGAAAAAGGGGAAACTGTACCCTAATAGTAAGACACGGAAAAAGAGGCTGTGTTGAACTATTAGGGTACAGTTTCCCCTTTTTTTTTGCCCTAAAATCAGAACGACGGACTCTTCAGAGTCCGCCATCCGTGGTATGGTATAACAAAGCAATTCAATTTTCTGGCGCCACATACCGTTATTTAACGGAAAAAACGAAATACACCGATTACTTTACCGAGAATCGTACAGTCTGTAACAATGATTGGCTCCATAAAATCATTTTCCGGTTGAAGCCGGATGACTCCTTCCTCCTTATAAAATGTCTTTACAGTTGCACCGTCATCAATCAATGCGACAACCATATCCCCGTTATCCGCCGTGCTTTCTTCCTGAACAAGCACATAATCACCGCTTAAGATACCGACATTAATCATACTTTCCCCCTGTACCTCCAAAAGGAATGTCTGCTTATTCGGCATCATTTCAACCGGGAACGGGAAGTAGTTCTCAATATTCTCCTGAGCGAGGATTGGCTCACCGGCTGCAACACGTCCAATCAGCGGAACATTTACTACCTCACGCCGCGTCAGATTGAATGTATCATCCAGAATCTCAATCGCACGCGGTTTAGTTGGGTCCCGCCGGATATATCCGTTCTTCTCCAATGTTTCAAGGTGGGAGTGGACTGATGACGTAGACTTTAAATTCACCGCTTCGCAAATCTCACGCACAGCAGGCGGAAATCCCCTTTCTAATATCTGTGATTTTATGTATTCGAGAATTTCTTCCTGTTTTTGACTGATTTTCCTCTGTGACATACGCTGTTTTCCTCCGTTTTATCCCTTTTTTCTTCTCTTTGTCTGGTATATTTTAATAATACCATATAAAACCGAAAAACGCAAACACTTGTTGCGAAAATATGTTCGAATTTCTTAAGAAAAATGGTTGACAAACATATGTTCACGATGTATACTGATTGTCATAGAGAGGAACGCCTGTTCTTTTTAATCTATATACAGAAGGGAACTGGAATATCAGTAAGGTTCAAGCGATAAGGGGAGTGTTGTTATGAGGAAAACAGATGGAAAAAGCAAAGAAGCAGACAAAAGAGAAGAGCAGCGAAGATATCAGAATCAAAAAATATCCGGACACAATCATTTCACGACATTATTTACAGGCTTTCTGTTAATTGCCGTATGTTGTATCTGTTTTGGAAGTTTTATGGCATCCGCACATGGCAACCACATGAACCCTGAACAATTTCAGATATATGAAAGTATTACGATAAAATCCGGAGATACGTTATGGGATATCGCAGAAAGTTATATGCCAAATGATTACAATGGCTCCATAGATTCATATATAAAGGAATTAAAGTCAATCAACCGCCTGAGTAATGACACGATTAAAACCGGCGATAAACTGATTGTTGTGTATGGGAACTCATTTTAGCAGTTCTCCCTGACGGTTGGAACTTCAATTCAGATTTTTAACGGTATCAATATACATCCCTGCCCTCGGTTGAAGAGAGTACACATCTTGTCAGTTGAGGGTATGTATTGATATATAAACTCACCCATAGGCAATATGTGCAGAAAATGTACATGTTGCCTTTTTCATTATTAATATATAGGTATGATTTAACAAAAGCAGATTTCAGTGCGGCATATATCTATACGACAAATCTCGATTTTTCCAAAAGATATAGACGGAAAACCGAGATTATGTTATAATAACTCTAGTTATGATAACTGTACAACAAGTGAAGGTTTCTGCTAGGCCGTCCATCTGCGGAGTTGACACAAGACACAATGAACATAAATTACCAGAATTACCACAACTACAGAATTTAGGAGTTTTGCAATGAATGAAAACAAAGAACTGAACAACACATTTGTACCGAATACAAACGAAAAAACATATCACGAACAAACTTATATTGACGACACATTGCGCCTGAGGGAAATCCTGAAGACATTACCGCCGTTTGCAAAGGACTATTTCCGGGCGATTGAGCCAACCACATCTGCAAAGACGAGAATTTCATATGCCTACGATATCCGCGTGTTCTTTCACTTTTTAATGGAAAATAACCCCATATACAGGGATTATACCATTGAGCAGTTTAAAACCTCGGATTTGGAGCGTCTGGAGCCTATAGACATCGAAGAATATCAGGAATATCTGAAGGTCTATAAAAATGAGGATGAAAAGCAGATTACGAACACGGAAAAAGGGCTTGCACGCAAGATGTCGGCGCTCCGGAGTTTTTACGGTTATTATTTCAGGCATCAGGTTATCGGGAAGAACCCAACGCTCCTTGTCGATATGCCAAAACTGCACGATAAGGCAATCATCCGCCTGGATACAGATGAAGTTGCATCGTTGCTTGATTTTGTGGAACATGGCGGGGATGAACTGACAGGGCAGAAAAAAGTATATTATGAAAAAACCAAAAACCGTGATTTGGCAATAATTACTTTACTGCTTGGTACGGGTATCCGTGTATCAGAATGTGTCGGCCTCAATATTACAGATGTTGATTTTAAAAATAACGGCGTAAAAGTGACACGCAAAGGTGGAAATGAAATGGTCGTTTACTTTGGCGAAGAGGTTGAAAATGCGCTGAAGATGTATCTGTATACAACAAGGAAAGCCACTGCTCCCCTCCCCGGCCATGAGAATGCACTGTTTTTGTCCACCCAACGCAAACGGATGGGGGTGCAGGCTGTTGAGAATATGGTAAAGAAGTATGCCAGACAGGTAACGCCAAACAAAAAAATCACCCCTCATAAGCTGCGCAGTACCTATGGAACAGCTCTATACCGTGAGACAGGCGATATTTACCTTGTTGCCGATGTCCTCGGGCATAAAGACGTCAATACGACGAGGAAACATTACGCTGCCATTGACGAAGACAGACGGCGCAAGGCTGCGGCGGCTGTAAAATTACGGGAGGATTAAGAAACAGAATGAATTTGGAAAGGAACGAATAAAGATGCAGTTACAACGATTATTAAGCTACACAAGAAAAGCGGTTGACGAATATCAGATGATTGAGGAAGGCGACCATATTGCAGTCGGGATATCCGGAGGAAAGGACAGCCTGACTCTGCTCTATGCACTTCATGGGCTGCAGAGGTTTTACCCGAAGCATTTTAAAATAAGTGCAGTCACGGTAAACCTTGGATTTGAAGATTTTGATTTGTCTCCGATTCAACAATTGTGTGCCGAGATGAAAATCCCATACAAAATTGTGACGACCGATATTTACAACATTTTATTTCAGGTACGAAAAGAAAAAAATCCATGCTCCCTCTGTGCAAAGATGCGGAAAGGTGCGCTAAATGAAACAATCCGGGAAATGGGCTGTAATAAAGTTGCATATGCCCATCATAAAGATGACATTATTGAAACGATGCTGCTCTCTCTGATATATGAAGGCAGATTCTATTCATTTTCTCCGAAAACATATCTTGACCGTATGGATTTAACTGTAATACGGCCGATTATGTTTGTCGATGAAGTGGAAGTAATCGGTTTTCAGCATAAGTATGATTTACCCGTTGTAAAAAGTAAATGCCCGGTGGACGGATACACGAAACGGCAATATGCAAAGGAACTGGTACGCCAGTTAAATCAGGAAAATCCTGGAGTCCGGGAGCGGCTTTTCCACGCGATTCTGAACGGAAACATTGCCGGGTGGCCGGACCGTGTTCCCCATGTAAGGTGACAATTTCCTATAGCATAAAAATATCTGTCCGGAACTCCAACTGTTCCGGACAGTAAAGAATTAAAGGGCTGCGTTCTTAATACTCTCTTTCAATGCAACATACTGCTCAATTGCTTTGGCAGTACCCTCGATTCCAAGTTCAGAACTACTCAGACACAGCTCATAGCTCTCGGCATCTGACCAATGTTTGTTTGTGTAATAATTATAGTAACTGGAACGTTTCTTATCGGTTTTAATAATCATGTCTTTTGCTTTATTCGCAGGCAAATCATAAATCCGGCTGATACGTGCAATTCTTGCATCCATATCCGCATGGATAAATACGCTTACAACGTTGTCATAAGATTCCAGTGCATAATCGGCACATCTTCCGACAAGTATACACGGTCCCTCATCCGCTATTTTTTTGATGGCATCGAACTGAGCAAGGAATACCTTGTGGTTAATCGGCATATCGTTGTAAGTACCGCCAGTGTAACCCATAGAATATGTATCCATGACAATGGAATACAAAAAACTGTTGGTCGGCTTTTCATCGTGCGTCTCGAAAATCTCCTCGCAGATTCCGCTTTCTTTAGCTGCTCTGACAAGCATCTCTTTGTCATAAAGCTTAATGCCGAAATCCTCCGCTACTTTACGCCCAATCTCTCTGCCTGCGCTTCCGAACTCTCTGCCGATAGTAATTATAGTGTTTGTTTTCATACAAATCACGCTCCTTTACGCTGAACCCAATAATTCAAGAATGCCGGAGGCATATCTATAATTCTATTATATTCGTTTCAATGAAGTTTTTCAAGCAAAGCATTAAAATAATCCGGAAGGGGAGCATCGAATTCCATATACTTTCCCGATGCCGGATGGGTAATTCCAAGTATCTTAGCATGCAACGTCTGCCCCTCCAGCCGAAACGGACATTTCGCCGGTCCATATACCTTATCTCCGAGGATAGGATGTCCGATGCTTGCCATGTGTACGCGGATCTGATGTGTACGGCCGGTCTCAAGCCGGCACTCAATATATGTGTAGTTTCCCAATCTCCGCAATACACGGTAATGCGTAACTGCATGCCGTCCGTTCGTACAATGTGTACTCATTTTTTTGCGGTCTGTCGGGTGTCTGCCGATTGGTTTGTCAACCGTCCCGCTGTCCTCTTTGAGGTTTCCATGGACAATCGCATGGTATTTGCGGGTAATAGAATGCTTTTTTAACTGTTCTGCAAGCGCCTGATGAGCTTTGTCATTTTTGCAGATTAACAATGAGCCCGTAGTATCCATATCAATCCGATGCACAATTCCGGGACGGAGCACTCCGTTTATCCCGGAAAGATTTTCACGGCAGTGATACATAATCGCGTTGACTAGTGTCCCGGAATAATGCCCCGGCGCCGGATGTACCACCATACCTTTTGGTTTGTTGATAACGAGAATATCATCGTCTTCATATAAAATATCCAGCGGAATATTTTCCGGAACAATATCCGGCTCTTTCAGCTCCGGAATCTGTACAGAAAGGACATCCCCTGCACTCAGCTTACAGTTTGCCTTTACAGGGGACTGATTCATCTGTACATGCTGTTCTTTGATTAGCTTTTGAATATGGGACCGTGTCATCCCGCTCAACTGTGCTGTCAGATACTTGTCTACGCGTTCTCCGCCAGTTGTGACTGTAAGCTTTAATTCTTCCATTTTATTTTATCTCCATTGAGGTTATTTGTGTGAAGATAACCATGAAAAATCTTCGTCCTTATAATAAAACAAAATCAATATTGCAAAAAGGATACATGCCGCTACAACATAACAATCTGCCACATTAAAGATTGGAAAATCGATGAAACTAAAATAGAAAAAATCGACAACGTAATTTTGTGATACACGGTCAATCATATTGCCGGCTGCTCCGGCACAGACGAGAACCGCGCAGACACGCAGCCCATAAAAGCGGGCTGTATGCGGCATCCTTCCGTAAAGCCACCCTACAACAATAAGTACAATCAATGCACCTGCAAGAAACAGAAACTGCCTGTTCTGGAATAATCCAAACGCCGCTCCCCGATTTTCAAGATAATGCAGCTCGAACACATTTGGAATCAGCACGATACTGTCTTTTCCCTTCAACTGCGTAACTGCAAGCCGCTTTGTAACCTGATCCAGCAGGATGGCTGCAATACCAAAAATGATAGCTGCCAGATAACTTTTAATCACTTCATTTTTATGCTGCATAAACATACCCTCTTTTTCATAATTTCGAAGAATATTCAGATATTCATCTATATATATTTGTGAATGGATACATAAATCCGATTTTTTCTTGTCACCGTAAGTGTTTCAACATATTCGAACTTTCCCATTCCACGGACAGAAATTTTATCATGCTCTTTTACCTGATACGCATTTGTTGTGATTAATCTTCCGTTTACAAAAACTTTTCCGCCTTCAATCAATCCGGTAAGCTTACTTCTTGATGTGCAAAATGCAACAGAAAGCAGGCTGTCCAGCCGCACGGAGGCAACTGTCCCTTTAATTTCCTCAAACCGTGGTTCATAATGAAATCCGGTGAGTTCATCAACCTTTACCGTAACAGAAGTATGGCGGATTCTCGTCAACTGCTCCGACAGAAATTCCCGCATCTGCGGGCGGACAAACAAAAGCGCATCTGTATCTTCTATGAGAATATCTCCGGTTTTGCCGCGCTCTATTCCAAGATTCAGAATTGCTCCAAGATAATCTCTGTGATTAAGCTCTTCTGCATATTTTCGGTTCAGCGGTGAGATGCGCAGCACATATAATTCCTGAGAAAACAAATCCGATACATCGCCGCCCGCATCTTCAGTACGCAAAGAAAGAGCATCAGGTAGAAATGCCGCCATCTGACGCTCTGCAAAATCATATCCGCCAAAAGTAATAAAACCAGTGTAAAGTTTATTCTTTGGAATCGAATGTAAAATATTTAATTCATTTAAATTCATAAAATCAGAATATGTAACAATATTTCGATGATATGCCTGTCTGGATAAGTCAATCAAATGCTTTTCCAAAAGTTGTTCTTCCTTTTGCATCATATCAATACGCTAAAACCTTCCGCGTACATTTGCGGATTCCATAGAACCGCCGAGCAAATCCTGTAAGTCACCGGAAATGTCTACATTTGTCGGTGTTACAAGGAAAATATAGTTTGAAATCTTCTGAAGATTGCCACTGATTGCGAATGTAGCACCGGAAATAAAGTCGATAATACGCTGTGCAATCTCAAGATCCATTCCTTCCAGATTCAGGATTACGGTACGCCCCGCAAGTAATGTCTCTGTTATCTCACGGGAATCATCAACAGAAGTCGGTTTCACAACGCATACTTCCATGTTTGCCCCTCTTCTTGAAGCTGGCTGGCGCATCGGAGTCACCTTGCTGCCTGCAGCCGGTGCAAAACTTTTATCAGTCTCTCCTGCATCAAAATCCTCATAATCGTCGCTTTTATTATTCTTCTTTCCGAACAGAGAACGATGTGGCTTTTCTTCCTCATAATCATCCTCGTAGAACTCGTCCTCATCATCATAGAAATCATCGTCATAATCATCATTTAATTTCATGATGTCCAGAAATTTATCAAACACACCCATGTTTACACTCCTATCTTGTGCTGGTCACACAATGTTTTTTCTGCATTACTTTCCTATTCCAAAATTATATGTAACTATTCAGGACATTCAGGACGCAGATCATGCTGCAGTTCTGAACTGTTACAATCATATATTGTAATTTCTGGCGCCAAAGATTCCGGTTCCAACACGGACCATAGTTGCGCCCTCTTCAATAGCAACTGTATAATCGTTGGTCATCCCCATTGAAAGTATGCTCACATTAACATTATCAATGTTTTTCGCTGCAATGTCAACAGATAATTTATGTAAATTCGCGAAAATTTCACGATTTTCTTCGGAATTTTCAACAAAAGGGGCAATTGTCATAAGCCCGCATACGTGTATATGCTTAAATGATGCAATTTTTTCTATAAAAGGAACAACTTCATCTACTTTTAATCCGAACTTGCTCTCCTCTTCCGCAACATTCACTTCAATCAGAATGTTTGCAGTCAGGTTATGTTTCTCCGCTTCCCGCTCGATTGTTTCCGCCAGTTTCAGGGAGTCTACCGAATGAATCAAGTCCACCTTATCAATAATGTATTTTACTTTGTTCGTCTGCAGATGTCCAATCATATGCCAGTGGATGTCCTTCGGAAGAGCCTCGTATTTTTCTGTCAGCTCCTGTACCTTATTTTCCCCAAACACGCGGACGCCGAGGTCATAAGCCTCCTGAAGGACCGCGACTGGTTTTGTTTTGCTGACCGCAATCAGCGTCACATCCTCCCGACTCCGCCCGGAACGCCCGCAGGCAGCCTGAATCTTCCCCTCTACATCTTGTAACTGTTCTTTTAACATATTCTTTCCTCCATTTACAAGTCTGATTTTCTAAAATAACACTGAAATCTTACGAGCCCGATTTTATAAAACGACATCAAAATCTGTTTTACCAGAACATAAGTTACTGAAATACGACTTCATTCTCCGAAACTGTTTTCCCGTCCTGAACAATATGGTCATAATTACTGAGTCCATAGGATGTTCCTTCCTCGACAATATAATAATCGTCGTTCTCGCAGAGAATGGTTATCTGTTTGAATACTGCATACCCCTGATTGATGCAGTATACGCCTTTCAGTGTTTTCTGGTTACGCAGCATATAAGTCTCCGGGGGACCGGACTCTCCCGACCTGACAAGTATTGTATCCTTGTCAAATGCACCCGGATTCAGATATACCTCACCGTCCGGTGATGTATAATAAATATCGACCGGCTGGTAGACCGCACTGTTTCCATCCTTAATCATAACTCCCTGCGATGACTGATTCCCGCTTGTCGTCAGATATTCCTGTGGAATTGTATAAAACGGCTTATCAATCACGGCACTCTTTGGTATCTTCAGACCGCTCTCATCTTCCATAATCAGTTCTACGTTCAGGTAACGGTCTTCCGAATAGCGAATCATCGAATTATCGTAGCTAAGACAGCCGTAATAACTGCCGTCTTTTTCAAGAATCGAAAAATCCGCCCATATCGTTTCATTATCTTTATCGATTCTTGTCTTAATAAATGTAGTATCTGCCAGATTTTTCGCCGTCTCTTCATCAAGCTGGATATAGACGTTCCAGTTTTCACTTGTCACCATCTTATAGACCGGCTGTCCTGCCTTGACCTTCATATCATCGCTGAATCTGGTTACCTCATAGTTGCTGCGGTCAAACAGAGCTTCATCCAGAGAATCCTCTGTAAGCTCCTCATATCCGTCTACATCCAGAACAAGCAATCCGTCTCCTGTGCTTGTATAGACAGATAGATTCTCTCCGTTTTCCGCAATTACATTATCAAGCTGTGCTGTTTTGGATTGATTGGATGCATCCTGCAATGTGGAATCAATATCATTTTTCAGCGAGTAAACGGATGAAAATTTATTGGTATTATAAGTCTCATTAAAATTCTGTATTTTCAAATAGAGTGCATTCTGCTCTTCCGTGCTCAATTCTGCTGTTGCCGAAACATCCCCGGCGGAAGTCTCCAATGCCTGTCCTGACAGCACATACACATTGCTCCCGGCTTTCAGTTTTGTGTTTTCAGTTTGAAAATAACTGACATATCCATCCGCATCCGCATGAAATACCGTTTCTTCCCGCATAATAAAGCCTGTATATGAATTGTCTTTTACGATACTTCCTTCCCGCACTTCATAAACGGAAATCTTTTTCGAAGTCGCATATGTAATGATTGTCACGATGAGATACAGGAAAATGAATGCGAAAAGCAAAATACCGATATTCATCTCCTGCCGGGTTTTGTAATGCCGAATATTAATAGATTTCTTTTTCTTTGATGCCAAATTTATTGTCCTCCAAATAACACTCTTTGGATATCAGTCTTAATTAACTTATACAGTATAACATTTTTAAATGTATATTTCCAGCATTTCCGGTAATAATAAAAGCATTGATATGGAAAAGGAGGAATTCATATGAAATGGTTCGATAACACTTCACTTACGATTGTCATTATCGGTGCTATTAACTGGCTGCTGATTGGGGTATTCCGTTTTGACCTTGTCGCTTTCCTGTTTGGAAACTTAAGCTGGCTTTCAAGGATTATCTATACAATCGTTGGTCTGTGCGGACTTTATCTTATTAGTCTCTATGGAAGAATCGGGAAAATGTCTGATTAATGGAAGTAAAATAGAAAAAACATGCAGCAGTCTGTATTGTTCAGATTGCTGCATGTTTTGGATTTCCACGTAATTCTAATTTCCGGCTACTCCGGCAGAGAGCAGCTTTGTCATGTCATCATAAAGAATTGTTTTATCATTCGCGCCCATAATAATTGAAATATATGGGTTCGCCTCCATATCCTGATTGTATAAAATGACGCAGGAGCCTGCTTCATCGGTTGTACCTGTCTTCCCGCCAAGGATATTCACACCCTCCGGGACTGCTGCTTCGCCTGCGGAATAGTAATTGGTCGGTATCCACTCTTCTGCCCGTACAGTTCCGTCTGCCCCGGTAATGGACGCAGAATAGGACTTCTGAGAGATAATATCTACAAACGTAGGATTCCGGACACAGGCATTGAACATCAGATATAAGTCATAAGCAGTGGTATACTGTTCTTCGTCATGCAGCCCATGAGGATTGACAAAATGAGAGTTCGTAGCACCAAGCGCCTGAGCCTCCTGATTCATCTGTTCTACGAATGCCTCTACGCTTCCGCTGATATGTTCCGCAACCGCAATGGCTGCATCGTTTCCTGAGTACAGCAGTAAACCGCACATCAAATCATATAGACGGATTTTGTCTCCTGCCTTCAGACCGCACACCTGTGCATCGGAATCCAGATTGACGGCATTCTCACTGATGGTAACGATATCATCCATGTTTCCGTGCTTTAACGCCAGATACGCAGTTAATATCTTTGTCGTACTGGCAGGGTACAGCCTATCATGGATTCTGTCCGCATACAGAACCTTCTGGTTTTTGATATCGAAAAGTCCGGCAGCACCGAGGGAAGAATCCCCGTCAAATCCATCCAGCGCCACATCCTCCGCTGAGACGCAAAGCTCCTTTGCAAACAGCCCGCCCTGATATAGATTCTCATTGTAATGTTCTGTCTCATATGTAATTGCATAGTTCTTTCCTGAGCTTTGTTTTATAAAAAACAAAACGCAGCCCGCCACAAGAAGAACCGCAAGAACAGACAGAGTCACTATCATACGGACTTTCTTTTGCCTTTGCTTTTTCCGGGTGCGGAGCATCTGCTGCCGCCTGCTCACTGTATGCCGTTTTCTCTGTTGATTATTTGTACATTTCACGCCAGTCCAAATCTCCTCTGTCCAATGCAAGAATCAATGCTTCTGCGGTGGCAATATTCGTTGCAATCGGTATATTATATATATCACATAGTTTTACGATATCGTTTACATCCGGTTCGTGGGAACGCGGTGTCAGCGGATCACGGAAGAAAATCAGCAAATCCATGTCATTATGCTCAATCTGTGCTCCCAGCATCTGTTTACCGCCAAGATGTCCCGGAAGGTACTTGTGGATAGTCAGGTTTGTAACGCTTTCCACCAGCGTTCCCGTTGTCTCTGTCGCGTACAGATTATGCTTGCTTAAGATTCCTCTATATGCAATGCAGAAATTCTGCATCAATTTCTTTTTCGCATCATGTGCTACTAATCCTATATTCATTACGATTCACTCCTCTACTGGTATTTGTTTTGCTGAAGCCCAACATTCAATACAAGTCCAATTCCCATAAAAAAGCATATAATGGATGTTTGTCCGTAACTGACAAACGGAAGGGAAATTCCGGTATTCGGGACAAGCATCGTAGCCACACTGATATTGATAAAGCTTTGAATTCCAATCAGTGCGGCGACTCCCGCACAGATAATACGCCCTCCGGTGTCTCTTGCCTTCATGCCAACAGAAATACAACTGATTACTATTAATAATAACAAAATAATGACTATACAACAACCCACAAATCCCAATTCTTCTCCAATAATTGCAAAAATAAAGTCCGTCTGCGGCTCAGAAATAAAATTTCCGTTTTTAACAGAAGTTGTCACTTCGCTCTTATAGCCCTTTCCGGTGAGCTGTCCCGAGCCGATTGCCATTACCGAGTTTAATTGCTGGTACGCCTCTTCATCTTCATATTTTTCCGGTTCAAGCCATGCCAGGATACGATTCTGCTGATACTGATGAATAAGCTGCTGATTCGGCTGAATTACGATAACAAATAAAATTACGGCGGCCGGTATGATAATTGCAAGCACTGTGCCGATAAACTTGTAACTCAGCCCGCCGACAAACATCAGTACACAAAACAACAGACCCAGACAAATTGTATTTGACAGGTTCGGCTGCTTATATATTAAAATCAGTGACGGAAGAATCAACGCAATCCCCTGAATGATTGTCCATTTGTCATTCACAGCCCGCTCCCGTTTCATCCAAAATCTGGCATAGAACAGAATCATCAGGATTTTCGTCAGGTCTGAAGGCTGAAACTGGATGAACCCGAGATTCAGCCAGCGGGTTGCGCCATTTACCTTGACGCCAAATAATAATACCGCAACAAGCAATACGATATTCAAGACATATAGTATCCAGTAAAACCCAAGAATCCACTCATAATCAATCAGCGAGATAATAATCATTGCAGCGATTCCGATAATTACGCCAATAATCTGTTTAAACTGAAAAGATTCCTGTGCGCTTCCGACAATAAAGATTCCGACAACCGAAATTGCAAGCACAAACGCAACAAGACTGAATTTATAATCTTTTATGTGATAACGATGCTTAAGATTCTGAATAAAAACTTTCACTATTTTTCTCCTGTATATTTTATATGTATATCTGAACGTGTAATTTCCAAGTCAAAATGTTCCGGTTTCACTTCCATATATTTGGAAATGGCAAGATATATATCGGTTGACATTTGTTCAACGGTATCCGGTGTGCAGTGCATTCTGTCAGCAATCACTAAGGCTCTGACTCTCTCTTTTGCAATCTGAACAGAAGGTACACTCATCATTCCACGCCTCCTACTGTCTGCTGAATAAATGCCGGAACCGGGTTAGAATTCCCTCCGGTCTGCTGAAATCCGGAATCGGCACTTCTTTTCCAAGTAACCGCTGGCAGATATGCTGGTAAGCCTGTCCCGCCATACAGTCCTCTCCTATCACCGGCTCCCCCTGATTGGTTGCAATGACCACTTGCTCATCGTCCGGGATAACTCCGAGCAGATCAATTGCAAGAATCTCTGTGACATCTTCTACTGACATCATATCTCCCCTCCGTACCATGTCAATGCGAAGTCGGTTGATAATCAGTTCATTCCTGCGGATTCCATTTGTCTCCAGCAGACCGATAATCCGGTCGGCATCACGGATGGAAGAAACCTCTGCCGTTGTAACGACAATGGCACGGTCGGCGCCGGCAATCGCATTTTGGAATCCTTGTTCGATTCCCGCCGGGCAGTCCAGAAGGATATAATCAAACTCTTCTTTCAGGTCGCTAATCAGCTTCCGCATCTGCTCCGGAGACACGGATGTCTTATCCTTTGTCTGCGCAGACGGAAGAAGATACAGCTCAGGAAACCGACTGTCTTTAATCAGTGCCTGTTTCATCCGGCATTTTCCTTCAATCACATCAACCAGATTGTAGACAATCCGGTTCTCCAACCCCATAACGACATCCAGGTTTCTAAGTCCAAGGTCAGTGTCAATGACTACCACTTTATTTCCTGCAAGGGAAAGCCCAATCCCAATATTTGCTGTCGTCGTCGTTTTGCCGACGCCGCCTTTTCCTGATGTAATAACAATTACTTCTCCCATTGTTGTCTATCCTCCCGCAACTTCTTTTCACAATTAATCTACAAGTGGATTCCGTTTCACCTGTTGTTTTCCTGCTGTATTTCGAAAGCGACTTTGTCTGTAATACTGTCATTAATCTCCGATGATTGCCGTTCCAATATCTGCAGCATGTCCGGTAATCAGTTCTTTGGCATCTGCCAGATTGAATTTCGCACGGACAATATCCCTGCCGATTTCAGCCGTGTACGAAGAATTATAACCATTTGCAATTCGGACCGCAATCGCGATTTCCGGATTTTCAGCAGGTGCATATCCGACAAACAGTACGTGGTCCGGATGTACCTCACTTTGCTGTGCTGTACCTGTCTTTCCTGCCATTGAGATATTAAGTCCCGTAAATGTGGAAGTATTCTGTACCATGCTTACCATTCCCTGCTGCACAAGATCCCATGAATTGGAAGAAACATCATCCATTGTATTAACCACACTTGGCTCATAGTTCTTGATAATCTTTCCATTGGAATCTGTTGTTTTATTCAGCAGTGACAGCTTATATACGGTTCCACGGTTTGCTACCGTGGCCACATACCGGTTCAACTGGCTGACCGTGTAGTTATTTGTTCCCTGTCCAATTGCAGAACGAACAGAATCCTCATCGGAAATCTGCGGCTCTGACTCTGGTATTTCCAGACCGCTTGTCTCATTCAGTCCAAACTCCTGTGCATATTTTGCCAGCTTATCAGTACCAACAGTACTGTCATAATTTCCCTCCGCGTCCATGCCAAGTTCATATCCGACTTCGTAGTAAAAATCATTACAGGATTCCTGAATTGCGCCGACAACATTCAGTCCGCCATGCGCATATGGATAAATCCAACATTTTGGACTCGGGGTAATCTTATCGAAGGAGCCGGTACAGGTAATGACTGTACCGCCGTTAATCACACCCTCTGTCAATCCGGCGATAGAGGACACCATCTTATACGTGGAACCCGGCGCTGTTTTTTCCTGTGTGGCGTTGTTAAAGAATGGTCTGGATAATCCGTTTACCAACTGTGTATAATATGCCGAATCCATTGTATTCGCCAGACGGTTATTGTCGTATCCCGGATACGATACACAGGCAAGTACCTGCCCGGTATTCGGATCGCTTACCACGGCAGAACCCGTACAGGGCTCCAGTGCAAGCTGTCCCGGTGTAATCTCCAGATTTTCTATCTTGCTGTACAGCCAGGAATAAGAATCTACACTGCCGTCACGAAGTCCGTTATAAGTGCCCTCATCCATCGGAAGAACGCCCTGTTCGTACACAATCGCACAAATCTGCGCTCCGCTGATACCTTCTGATTTTATAAGATATTTGTACAGAAGTTTGTCGAAATTCACATCCGAATTCAAATAATCCTGTAAATATTTTAAAATCGCCTGATACACCTCAGCGGCATCTGAATATTTTTCTGAAGAAATGTATTTGCTTAACTTAGACGAATCAATCCAGTTCTGGGAAATTGCATAGTTCAGGTACTGATTCAGGCTGATTGTCTCCTGTTTTGCCCATGCCTGATATGTCGCATCATTCTTATCAATCGCATCCGCCATCAGAATGCCTGCATCGTCACGCAGGACCTCTTCCAGATAATCCTCATATGCCTTCATTTCATTGGACAAGTCCTTATATGCTGTTCCCCCGTTGAGTTCATTCATCAGCCCCTCTATTGTTGCCGTTTTTTTCGCTGAAAATGCCGCATAGACTTCCTGTTCTGCCGGTCCTGCATCCTCCGCCGAAAAATGTGCCTCATCAATAATCTCATTTCCGATAAATGCATTATATGCGTCATCAACCGGAATAATAATTTCCTTAGAATCCGAAACCGTACTCGGGTCATAATTCATAACATTCCGGAGTTTGGACAACACAATTCCAGCAATCTTCTCTTCCAATAGTTTATAGGTTGTTTCCTGCAAATCCTTATCGATAGTCAGATAAACATCATTTCCCGCCCCCGGCTCGGTATAGCTCACCGTGTCAGTTATTTTTCCGACACTGTCCACATAAAACGTTTTCTCTCCCTTTGTTCCCTGGAGCGTCGTATCCAATGTTTGTTCAAGACCTGATTTTCCTACAATATCCGATAACGAATACTTTTTCTGTACATCTTTGTCCAAGTCATCATACTCATCCTGTGAAATCTTACCGGTATATCCAATGATGGATGCAAAATATTTACTGTCCGTATAACGGCGGAGAGATTCCTCTGCGATATCGACGCCTTCCAGATTATTCTTATTCTCCATAATGGCAGCCGCAGTCTCATCACTGACATCAGAGGCAAGTACAACCGGAATATATTTCTGATAACTGTTCAGGTTAATCGCATACCGGAGTGTTACCATCTTCAAGGTGTATGCCTTGTCCTCGTTTGTATCATCCAATCCGTAGCCATAAGTTTCATCGGTGCACAAATAGTGAATAATATCATCCGGAGTGGCATTCTTCTGGAAATCTTTTAGTTTATCTACATAAGTCTGACCATAAACATCCGCGATAAACCGCATTCTTGATGTCTCATCAGTCTGTGAGAACTGATAATTTCCTGCGGAATCCAGTACGATTCCAAAATCATTGATAACAGAGTCTCCGTGGGATTCTACAATCTGAATCACATCTTCGAGAATCTTGTTCAGCGTTTTATTTCGATTCCCGTCTGAGGGAATATCATCTTCGATTGTAACGGAATAGGCCAGCTCATTATACGCCAGCAGGTTTCCGTTTCTGTCATAAATATTGCCGCGGGTTCCCGAAATCTCCCGTGTCTTGCGAATCTGGAGCTTATAGTTGTCCAGATAATATTCTCCTTTTACAATCTGCAGATAAAACAAGCGTCCGATTAGAATGGAGAATAGAACAATAAAAACAAGACCAAGGACGGCAAGCCTGGAATCCAGAAATTGCCGGCCCTTTCTTTTTACATAGTTATAAAATTGATTAAACAAACTTGCTTGCACTCCTTTTTTCTTCTGCTTCTAACCTGTGGTTAATAAAAAGTATCAACGGATATAGTACAAGTGTCACCACTATTGTATATATGAGTTCAGGTATGATAATATGATTCAGATAATATGGAAAATTAAATTCACTTCTCAGCATGAACTGCAGGGCATATACAGCCAGCCCATATACAAACTCGCTGCCCGCAATCAGACAAAGCGGAAGCTTGATATCTTCATCATAATACATTTGTCGGAACCAGCCATTGATGTATCCGATTACAAGATAAATCAGTGCATAGAATCCGAGAATACTTCCGAACTGGATGTCAACCATCAGCCCGGCAAAAAATCCAAGCAGCATTCCTTCTTTCTGTCCGCGCATGAACCCGAACGATGCCGTTACAATCAGCAGCAGGTTCGGCTTAATGGATGCAAGTACCAGTTTTGGAAAAACAGTACACTGCAGCAGATAACACCCAAGAAGAATCACGGCAGTGACAAGGAAACGCCGTATCTTATCTTTTTTCATACTACCATCTCCTTTACTTACTCTCTGCCATAGATGATTTGGTTGTTGTTATGACAAGAACCTCCTGTAGATTCTTAAAATCAACAGCCGGTGTAATATAACCTGAGCGTGTCAGGTTATTGGAGTCCACATTGACCTCACTTACATATCCAATGAGAATTCCCTGCAGGTATTTGTCACTGATATAGGAAGTGACAATCTGCTCGCCGACATTAATTGTATTGTCATTATTCTCCATCTGTTCAAATCGAATCTTTCCGTCCGTCAACAGAGATAAATCGCCCTCTACAATGCAGCGGTCAGAGGTGGAAAGCACCATTCCGCTGACATTGCTGGAATCATCAATGATAGAGCGTACCTTTGCCCATGTAGGTCCTGTCTCTGTTACGATTCCAACCAATCCGGTCCCGGCAATTACATTCATATCTTTTTCGATACCGTCTTTACTGCCCTTATCAATGGTAAACGTGCTGAACCAGTTCCCCGTATCCTTTCCGATTACATGCGCGCCGACTTTCTCGTATTCTGCATAGTTCTGATCCAGCTTATAGAGTGCCTGCAGGCGCTCCAGCTCGTACTTATCTTCCTGCAGGTTGTTATTCTCTGTAATCAGCTCATCAACACGTTCCTTGAGCTTTTTATTCTCAGACTGTACTTCTTTAAGTGTTTTGAAACTGTCATTCACGTCCCCAAGCCAGCCACCGATATGATTGATGCCCTGCTGCATTGGGATGACTGTGACATTTGCAGCCACTTTAAATGGACCGCTGACTTTATCGGAAAACACAGATAAAATCATCAGCAAAATACAGGCAAGTGACAATCCCAAAAGCCAGTATCTATTCGCACGAGATGTTTGATTTATTTTTTTCATTATCCTAACCACCTATATCCTTTATCTAACATGGAATATGTAAGACGGGCATATTCCTTTTTGCTTTGAATAATCTGCCGGAGTCCATCCACACTGCAAAGTTCCGGATGTTCCACCACGGAGACATGCATTCCGGTACTTTCCTTCAGATAACTGGAGATTCCTTTGAGTTTCCCCATACCGCCGGTCAGACAGATACCGTTTTTCTCAATCTCACGGCGCACATCCGGGGGCGTGCGTTCCAGCATGGAGCGGATGGCAACTACGCATTCATCCATCAAATCTTTCATCGCAGCGCGGACAAGCCCGATTGAGACCTGCGTCCGCTGTGGAAGCCCCAAAATCAGATTTCTTCCTGCAATCTGCATGACAGAATCCGTGTCTTCACTGAAAATCCCGAATTCATGCCGAAGCGATTCCGCCGTCTTCCTTCCAATCAGGAAATCCTGATTTCTCCGCACCCGGTTGATGATTGCCTGATCAAACTGCTCTCCGCCGAACTTCAAAAGACGGTTCATAACAATCCCGCCACAGGCAAGAACCGACAGTTCCATGCTGCCGCCGCCCATATTCAGAATCATGACACCGCCTGTTTGGAACACATCGAGACCGAATCCGATCGCATCTGCAAGCCCCCGCTCAACGATGGATACTGATTTTGCACGGGCGGAAGAGTGATATACCAAATCGTAAAACGCACGTTTCTCCACTTCGGTGATATCTGTCGGAACCGCAATAACATACTCTCCTCCTCCGGAAAACTGCCTCGCTTTTTTCAGCAGATTTTCCAGCAGGTTCTGCATATCATTAAACCGTGCGATAACGCCGCCCTGCATCGGGAACACCACGTCAATGTTCCTCGGCGCCTTTTCAAACATGGCATATGCCTCATCCCCCGTTGCAAATATCTCTTTATTGTTTTTTGTCGCAATGACACTTTTTTCTTTCCAGATTTCGTCTTTTTTCTTATCAAAGACTTTTATTTCATATGTCCCCAAATCAAGTCCGTATATATTCCCGGCCATTCTTTATCCTTCCCTGTCTTTTTAATCATGCTAAAATAGTTTTTTCTCCCTCATACTGACGTAGCAGTTATTCCCAATGATTATATGATCCAGCAGACTCACACCAACCATCTCCCCGGCGTCGCGTATCCTGCATGTAATCAGTATATCTTCTTTACTCGGGGACGGATCCCCGCTCGGATGGTTGTGCAGTAGAATGATGGATACCGCATTTTTCTGTAATGCTTCCACAAAAAGCTCGCGTGGAGAAATCACTGCTGCATTGACCGTTCCTTTGAAAATATTCATTTCGTCAATTAGCCTTGTTCTCGTATTCAAAAGCAGAAGTTTCATCACTTCTTGCTTTTCGTGGCGGAGATCTTCCATATAATATCTGGCAATGGATTGTGGAGACTGAAAATTCAGTTCCCCCTCTGCGGATGCTTTGGACAGACGCTTTGCGAGTTCCGACAGACACAAAATCTGGATTGCCTTCACTTTTCCGATGCCCTTTACCTGCCGCAACTGTTCGTATGACCATTGGTGGATATTCAGTATGCCATCTCCGGAAAATTCCGGATAGAGTATCTTCTCCGCAAGCTGCATGGAATTCTCGCCCTGTGTTCCGGTGCGCAGCAACACTGCAAGCAATTCGATGTTTGTCAGGTTCTGTGCCCCGAATCGTTCACACTTTTCGTAAGGGCGTTCTTCATTGTTGAGTTCTTTTATTTTTTTCATTGCATCGTTTTCCCGATGATACATTCTAGAATATTCCGATTTATTTTAGCATAATTTTTTCTCCATGTATAGGGAAGGAAAATTAAAAATTCTGAAATTTTTGTATAATCGCCTCGGCAACTTTCATTCCATCCATTGCCGCAGAGGTGATTCCGCCGGCATATCCTGCCCCCTCACCACATGGATAAAGTCCTTTTATTTCGCTTTCCATCGCCTTATCCCTGAGAATTTTTATCGGAGAAGATGTTCTGCTCTCGACACCGGAGAGCAGTGCATCTTCTCTTGCAAATCCATGGATTTTGCAGTCCATTGCCGCAATGCCCTGTTCCAGTGATTCCGCCAGTTCTTCCGGAAAAACAGACCGTACATTGGCAAGACGATAATTTCCGCGCATCTGTGGCATGACCTCGCCAAATTGTGTGCTTGCCTGATTCATGCAGAAATCTTTGTAGCACTGCACCGGAATATCCCCCTGTCCCGCGGCATAAGCTCTTTTCTCCAGCTCACGTTGGAAAGACACCCCGGCGAGCGGATGGTCTGAACCATAATCCTTTGGAGTGACTGATACAATCACCGCGCTGTTCGCATTTTTCCCGGCACGGTCATGGTAACTCATCCCGTTGACCGCCAGCCGGTTTTCTTCCGAAGAGGCATTGACCACATATCCGCCCGGACACATGCAAAATGTATAGACTCCTCTTCCGTTCGGCAGGTTCTCAGCCAGTTTATACGCAGCAGGCGGCAACTGAGCCGCCATCTCTTTGCCATACTGGGATTCCTGAATCATCTGCTGTGTGTGTTCGATACGCACACCCACAGCAAATGATTTTGCCTGCATCGGAACTTCTGCATCGTACAGAGTCTGAAAAGTATCGCGTGCACTATGCCCGACAGCCAGAACGAGTATCCCGGTTTCCAGACAGTCCGCACCGTTTAGCTGTACGCCGCGCAATATCTTATGTCCGGACTGCATCTCCAGATCCAGCCCGGTTACCTGTGTATGAAAATGGATTTCCCCGCCAAGACGCAGAATCTCTTTTCTCATATTCGATACTACGATGGATAAAACATCTGTACCAATATGCGGTTTCTGCTCATACAAAATCGTTTCATCTGCACCAAATCTAACAAAAGTTTCCAGTACAAACCGGTTTCGTCCGAATTTATCCTTTACGAGTGTGTTCAGCTTCCCATCAGAAAATGTCCCTGCACCACCCTCCCCGAACTGCACATTGGATGCCGGATTGAGTATCCCGTCTTTCCAGAACCGCTCCACATCTTTCATCCGCTCTTCTACCGGTGCACCTCGTTCTGCCAGAATGGGGCGATATCCTTCTTTTGCCAGCAGATATGCACAAAAAAGCCCCGCAGGACCCGCGCCGGCAATGACCGGGCGGGACGGAAGCTTTTTGACTCCATGCACCGGAATCTGATAAGGATGTTCCGATACTTTCTGCACTTTATTCTGAAAGCGTTTCTGAATCCGCTCTTCCTGTTTTACTTTTACATCCACAGAGTAGGAATAAAAAATCTCCGGTTTCTTACGTGCATCTATGGATTGTTTATGAACCCGGTAGCCCAATAAATCCTCCCTCGGGATTTTTAATGTTTTTATCAGGAGGTTTTCCAAATCCTCCGGAGTGTGGCCTGGTTTTAATTTTAACTGATTAATACGTAGCACGTGCCGCCTCCCTTCCAGCTACTGCCCCACTGGACCATGCCCACTGTAGGTTATATCCGCCGCAGAGTCCGTCTACATCCAGAATCTCTCCCGCAAAATAAACGCCGGGAACAAGGTACGATTCCAGCGTACCCGGATGGACTTCTCTCGTATCCACTCCGCCACAGCAGATTTGCGCCTGTTCGAAAGAATTTGTTTCTGTTACATCTGTCTGGAAATGCTGAATCAGAGATGCAAGTTTTTTTATCTCCAGATCCGACATCAGCCTGACCTTTTTTCCCCGGTCAAACCCGCCGAGTTTTAACCATACGTCACAGAGTTTCTTATGAAACAGCCCAACCAGAAACTCTCCCAATGCTTTTTCCGGCCGCTGTGCAATCCGTCTCTGTAAGAATGCCGCAAAAGCACCCGGTTCAAAATCCGGCATAAAATTCAGCACCGCCGTAACATGTTTCTTTTCATAGAGTGCCCTTGCCGCGTATCTGCTCACCTGAAATACCGGAATCCCGGAAATCCCATAATTGACAAGCTGGAGTTCCCCGCAGTCCTTTGCAAGAAATTCGCCATCTGCATAGATTGACACTTCCCCCTGTACCCGTACACCCGCCACGCTCCTGTAATATTTTTCTTTACACCGCAACTGTACCAGTGCGGGAAGAACCGGAATCATCCGGTGTCCAAGCTGCTTTGCAAGGGCATAACCGCTTCCGTCAGAACCGGTAACCGGAGACGCTTTGGAGCCGCAGGCGAGAATTACAGCATCTGCTGACACCGGTTTCTTATTCGTATGGATACGGAATCCGTGTCTTACCGGCTCGATACCCACAGCCTCTGTCTCTGTCAGAATATGGATATGCAGCCGCTCCAATTCCATCAAAAGGACATCCACCACGGAAGACGCCTGATCTGAATTCGGATACAGGTATCCATTTCGATTTTTGGAATAAATTCCCAGTTCCAGAAAAAAAGCCACTGTCTGCTGCATATCAAACTGTCTGATTATCCCCCACGGAAATTCTGGATTCTCAGAGCGGTAACATTCCGGTGTCTGTACGGTATTCGTAAAATTACAGCGTCCGTTTCCGGTGGCAAGAATCTTCTTTGCGATTCTGTCCTTATGCTCCAGAACCGTCACCTGCGCACCTTCCCGTGCGGCCGCGACAGCAGCCATTATTCCCGCAGCCCCGCCACCGATAATTACAATTTGTCTCACAACCATCCTCCTTTTTCAATCGAACGCTTCTTTTGTCACAACCCCGGTATCCACTAAATGCTGCAATGACTGCAAAATTCCAAGTTTTGCATGAGGCCAGGTCAGCCCCCCTTGAAAATAAACAGCATATGGCGGCTTGATTGGCCCGTCTGCACTCAGTTCAATCGAAGAACCCTGTACGAATGCTCCGGCTGCCATAATAACATCACTGTCATATCCGGGCATTGCCCATGGCTCCGGTGTAACAAAGCTGTCCACCGGAGCAGCCGCCTGTACCCCTTTACAGAATGCGATCACACCTTCCGGTGTCCCAAGTTCCACTGCCTGAATGATATCATGTCGGGATTCTGACCCATTTGGAATCACGCCATATCCGAGGCGCTCATATAGATTTGCGGCAAATACTGCACCCTTTAATGCGCTGCACACAACCGTCGGTGCAAGGAAAAAGCCCTGATAAAAAGACTGCATGACGCCAAGAGATGCCCCGACTTCTTTTCCAAGTCCCGGGGAAGTCAGGCGGTAAGCACAGTTTTCAATCAGCTCACTGCGCCCTGCCACATAACCGCCGATGGGTGCAAGGCCGCCGCCGGGATTTTTAATCAAAGAACCTACAATCATGTCTGCTCCTACATCACTCGGTTCGATTGTCTCAACAAATTCTCCATAGCAGTTATCTACCATACAGATAACATCGGGTTTTATTTTTTTGACAAATGCAATCAGCTCCCCGATTTTCCCGACAGAGTAGCTTGGACGGGTCTGGTATCCTTTGGAGCGCTGGATTGTCACTAGCTTTGTCTTCTCATTGATTGCCTTCTCGATTGCCGGATAATCAAAGAATCCATCTTCCAGAAGTTCTACCTGACGGTATGTGATTCCGTATTCCGCAAGGGAGCCCTTTGACGGGCGGATTCCAATTACTTCTTCCAGCGTATCATATGGTTTCCCGACCGGGGAAAGGAGCTCATCTCCCGGGCGCAGATTTGCGGCAAGTGCAAGTGCAAGTGCATGTGTTCCACATGTAATCTGCGGGCGTACAAGAGCGCTTTCTGTATGAAATGTATCCGCATAAACCTGTTCCAGTGTATCTCTTCCCTGATCATTGTAACCATATCCGCTTGCATAGTTGAAGCATCCGTCGCTGACACGGTTTTTCTGCATTGCATGGAGCACTTTCAGCTGATTGTATTCCGCAGTTTTATCAAATGCCTGAAATCTGGGCAGCAGCTCCTGCTCGATTTTATTGCCCACATCCATCACTTCTTTTGAGATTCCAAGATCCTGATACATTGTTTCAAAATTTATTTCCATTTTCTATTCCTCTTTTTTCCAATTCCGACAGCATTGCCGCCAGAATCTTTGTCTCCTCATATGCATAATCCTGTTTGTCAATCCAGATGACATCCCGCTCCCGTTTAAACCAGGTAATCTGACGCTTTGCAAAATGTCTTGTATCTCGTTTGATTACCGATACAGCCTCATCCAGTGTGTATGCCCCGTCCAGATAGTCCAGCATTTCTTTATATCCAAGTCCCTGCATCGAGATCATATTCCGTGTATACCCTCGTTCTTTTAAAGCCCGTACTTCCCGCTCAAGACCATCATCAATCATCTGATCCACCCGTAGGTTAATCCGTTCATACAAATGGCTGCGCTCATCGTTCAGCACAAAGTAGGCAAACCGGTACGGAGATTCTTTCTGCCGCTGCTCTTCATTGTGCCTGGAAATCGGCTGGCCGGTCTGGTGATGGTATTCCAGTGCACGGATGACACGTTTGACATTGTGGGCATGGATTTCCTGCGCGGATTTTGCATCTACTTCCCGCAGACGCCCGTGCAGGTACTCTGCTCCGTATTCCTGTGCAAGACATTCCAGCTCCCTGCGGTACGAATCATCTCCACCGTTCTCCATAAAATCAATATCATAAAGTACCGCCTGAATGTAAAATCCCGTACCCCCGACAAGAATCGGTATCTTTCCTTTTTCGTATATCCGCTTCATTGCCTGTTTCGCCATCTGCTGAAACCGGACTACGTGGAATTCTTCGTCCGGCTCCAATTCATCCACGAGATAATGCGGCACTCCGTTCATCTCCTCCGGGCGGATTTTTGCAGAGCCGATGTCCATATATTTATAAACCTGCATGGAATCCGCAGAGATAATCTCCCCGCCGGTTGCTTTTGCCAGACCAATAGACGCTTTTGTCTTGCCGACCGCCGTCGGTCCGGTCAATATAATCAAAGGTTTCTTCATATCCTATACAATCCTCTTGAATTTCTTTTCCAGCTCTTTCTTCGACATTGCTATAATGGTTGGCCGCCCATGCGGACAATGATAGGGATTATCTAACTCAAGCAGCTCTGCAATGAGTATATCCACTTCCTTTGCTGATAAACGGTTATTTCCTTTTACCGCGGCTTTGCAGGACATGGACGCGACTTTCTCATCAATCAGCTCCGGTGTCATTGTTGTATTCAAACCATCCGCAAGTTCATCGAGCATCTCAATCAGCAGCTCTTTTTTTGCAATACTGAACAAATTTGCCGGAACTGCCCGGACAGCGTACTCCTCCCCGCCAAACGGTTCAATCTCAAACCCAATCCGCCGAAACCGGTCCATATGTGTTTTCAGAAGCTCCTCTTCCTGCATAGACAATGTCAGAATAATTGGAGGGCTAAGATACTGGGATGTAAATTCCCTGTTCCCCATCTCTTTTAATGTCCGCTCATACAGCACCCGTTCATGTGCCGCATGCTGGTCGATGATATAGAGATTATCCTGAAACTGTACAAGCCAGTAGGTCTCAAATACCTGTCCAATCAGACGGTACTCTGCCCGCACTTCTCGTTTCAGCAATTTTTCCTCAAACAAATCCATCTGCCGGGATTGTTGGAACTGTGCATAATCATCTGCCGTTTTCTGTCCTGTTTCCGGTTTTTCTGCATCGGGAACCGATGGTTCCCGGGACATCTCTATCGGTTTCGCCTGATATGTCCCGGATTCCCTTACGGTATTGCAAATACGTTCTTTCTGACTATCCGCCCGGAAAATCTCCTTCTGGTCCGCAACTTCCGCGGAAGAGTTACGGTTATGGTATGATGTCACACGCTCCCGCATCTTACGGATGAAGTACTCTTCGTCGTGCGGCTCATCTGAAGACTTGGATTTCTGCACAACTCCACGTTCATCTGTGGTTGAGGAGTCTCTTCTCACAAGCCGTAAATCTTCGGACGGCATATTTTTCCTGACGCCTTCCAGAGCCTTCTGCTTTTCCAAAACCGCAACCGGTTCCGGTACATCCACATGGGGAATCAGCTCCGGCTCCAGAAGTTTTCTGTGAATACCTTCAAAAACTGTCAGGTACACTTCCTGCTGATTCTGGAACCGCAGCTCCATCTTAGTCGGGTGAACATTGACATCCACGGTTTCCCCGTCAACCTGAAAGTGAAGGACGACAAACGGAAATTTATGCTGCATCATAAAATCTTTGTAAGCATCCTCCACCGCCTTCGAAATCATTGCGCTTTTCACATACCTTCCGTTTACGAAAAAGGTCTCAAAGTTCCGGTTCCCTCTTGTAATCAACGGCTTTCCAAGATACCCGGTCAAACGGATTGGTCCCTTCCCGTAATCGAATTCCAGCAGATTAGCCGCCACATCACGCCCATATATGCTGTAAATAACTTCTTTTAGCTTCCCACTTCCCGAAGTACGCAGTTTTTCCTGACTGTTATTCAGAAAACGAAATGCGACTTCCGGATGGGACAGCGCAAGGCGGATGAGTAAATCCTGTACATGCCCTGCTTCAGTCATCGCTGTTTTCAAAAACTTTCTCCGCGCAGGCACATTGTAGAACAACTGGCGTACGGCAAATACTGTCCCGTCCGAAGCTCCCACATCCTCCATAGACACTTCTCTTCCGCCCTCAATGACATAACGTGTTCCAAGTAAATCTTCTTTTGTCTTTGTAATCAGCTCCACTTTTGTAACCGCCGCAATACTTGACAATGCCTCGCCGCGGAATCCGAGTGAAGAAATATGCAGCAAGTCATCTACATTGCGAATCTTACTTGTGGAATGTCTCAAAAATGCATTTCGGATGTCCTCCCGCATAATGCCGCTTCCGTTGTCGGTAATGCGAATCAGCGAGATTCCCCCGTCTTCAATCTCTACAGTAACGTTGGATGCACCCGCATCGATTGCATTTTCCACCAGCTCTTTTACAATGGATGCCGGGCGCTCAATGACTTCACCGGCTGCAATCTTATCAATTGTAATCTGATCCAGTACTTGAATGTGTTGCATGGTCTACTCCTTTTTTACCAGCGGTTTTTCAGCTTATTCTGAAGACGGTAAATTGTATTGAGCGCGTCAATCGGCGTCAGATTTCCAACGTCAATATTCTTCAGTTCTTCCAGAACATCACCGTCTTTTACCGTATCAAACAATGAGAACTGTGCAATATCCACCTCATCATATTTCTTTGCTTTCGGTTTCTTTTTCGGCTCCGTCTCTTTCGTTGCGATTTCGCTGACGCGCAGTGTAATATCTTCATCCGTCAGTTCTTCTACAATTTCTTTCGCACGGTTGATGACGATATCCGGCACTCCCGCCAGTTTGGCGACTTGAATACCATAACTTTTATCCGCCCCGCCCTTTACAATTTTACGCAGGAATACAATATCATCGCCTTTTTCTTTTACTGCGATACAGTAATTATTGACATTCTCAATCTTGCCCTCCAACTCCGTCAGCTCATGGTAGTGCGTGGCAAACAGCGTCTTGGCGCCGAGCAGTTTCGCGTCGCTGATATATTCCACAACCGCCCACGCGATGGATAATCCGTCAAAGGTACTTGTCCCACGCCCGATTTCATCCAGCACAAGCAGGCTTCTGCTTGTCGCATTCCGCAGAATATTTGCGACCTCTGTCATCTCAACCATGAAAGTACTCTGCCCGGAGGCAAGGTCATCAGAAGCACCCACACGGGTAAAAATCCGGTCCACAAGTCCGATATTGGCTTTGGATGCCGGGACAAACGAACCAAGCTGCGCCATCAGGACAATCAGCGCAACCTGACGCATGTAAGTGGATTTTCCCGCCATGTTCGGTCCGGTGATAATACTGATTCGCTGCTTTTTGTCATCCAGAACCGTATCGTTACAGATGAAAGCACCGTTCGGAATCATCTGTTCCACAACCGGATGTCTTCCGTCCTTGATGTCGATTTTTCCCTGCTCATTCATCTTTGGGCGAACATAATTATTGCGTTCTGCGACAAGTGCCAGTGATGCAAATACATCCAGCGCAGCAATTGCTTTTGCAGTTTTCTGGATTCGCTCCACTTCACCCGCAATCGTATCGCGAACTGCGCAGTACAGGTCATATTCCAGCGTATACAGCTTATCTTCCGCGCCGAGAATCGTATCCTCCAGTTCTTTCAGTTCCGGAGTGATATAGCGCTCTGCATTGGCAAGCGTCTGTTTCCTTGTATAGTACTCCGGAACAAGGTTTTTATAGGAATTGCTGACTTCCAGATAATACCCGAATACTTTGTTATACTTTATCTTCAGATTCTTGATTCCGGTCTTTTGACGCTCCTCTTCCTCCAGTTTGGCAAGCCATGTCTTTCCATCTGATTTGGCATGGCGCAGTGTATCCACTTCTTCACTGTATCCATCGCGGATAATATTTCCTTCCTTCATCGCAAGCGGGGGTTCATCTGCAATGGCAGACTTCACCAATGTATACAAATCCTCCAGTGTATCCATGTCTTCCCGAATCCGGCACAGGAGGTCGGAGTTCATGTCCTCCAGAATATAACGGATGGACGGCAGCATTTCCAGAGAACCGGAAAATGCGGTTAAGTCACGTGGATTTGCCGTACCGTATGTAATCCGCGTAATCAGACGTTCCAAATCATATACCGGGGAAAGATACTCCCGGATTTCTTCTCTGGAAATTGCCTGTTCCTTCAACTCAGCCACCGCATCCAGCCGCCGCTCGATTTCGCTGCGCTCAATCAATGGCTGCTCCAGATATTTGCGCAGTGTCCGCGCACCCATCGCAGTTTTCGTTTTGTCCAGTACCCAGAGAAGGGAACCACGCTTCTGTTTCTCACGTAACGTCTCACACAACTCCAGGTTGCGCCTGGTGGAACTGTCAATCATCATATATTTTCCTGTCGTATACGGCGTGATATGCGTCATATGGGATAAATCGTTTTTCTGTGTCTCTAACAGATACTGCAAAAGTGCCCCTGCACTGATAACGCCACAGTCATAATCTCCGAGCCCAAGCCCCTGCAGCGAGGATACCCTGAAATGCTCCATCAGCTTGGATTTACAGATTTCATCATCAAAATACCACGAATCCAGGGAATAAATAGTAATTCCAAGCCTGCTTCGCATATCTTCCAAATCCATCCCGCTCATATAGAAAGATTCATTGCAGATAATCTCGGATGGCATAAACTTGAAGATTTCGTCCTTCAGTTTCTGACTGTCCGGAAGCTCCGTCACGAAATAATCTCCCGTTGTGACATCTGCGATGGACACCCCATATCGGTCCGTTATGTAGACAATGCACATAATATAATTGTTTCTTGTCTCATCAATCGCCTGTGCATCCTGAATGGTTCCCGGTGTGACAATCCTGACAACTTCACGTTTCACAATTCCTTTTGCCTGTTTCGGGTCCTCTACCTGCTCACAAATTGCAACTTTATATCCACGGGATACCAGTTTTGTCAGATATCCCTCTACTGCATGATAGGGAACCCCGCACATTGGCGCCCGCTCCTCCATTCCACAGTTTTTCCCTGTCAGGGTAATCTCAAGTTCTTTGGACGCTGTCAGGGCGTCATCAAAAAACATTTCATAAAAGTCTCCAAGTCTATAAAATAAAATGCAGTCCGGATACTGGGACTTCGTCTCCATATACTGCTGCATCATTGGTGTTAATTCAGCCACGTTACGTCTTCCTTTCAAACTCAAAAATTCTTATACAGTATAGCATTTTTTTTGGATTTGGGAAAGTACCGATTTCGACATTCTTTTTCAAGAGCCGAAGACCTCGCTTCCGTCTTTAAAGGACGTGGAAGCGCGGCTGCTTTTCTCCGAAAAATAAGTGGAGGACAAAACCTGAGAGAAAAATTCCGACAACGCACAGCCCGGAAAACAGAATGATGAACGGCACGCAAATCTGTCCGAAAAGCTGCATGGGCTGGTCGGAATAATCCCACACCTCCAGTTGCAGCCATTTGTTCACTATAATTCCGGTAATAAATTCTCCCGCAGTTACAAATGCCGTACAGCGGACAACCTGAAGCCACAGCGGGTCTTCCCATCCGGTCAGCACTCCCTGCATCCCGAAGAACAACAGGCAGAAACCGCCCAACACAAACATGGACCAGTGGGAGAAACCCCGGAATACCATCTCAATCGCATAGTAAATCATTCCGCCCAACGCCCACAGGCATGCCCACTCACTCAGCCGTTTTGCTATCCGTCGTCTTTTCTCCGGCAATTGTCTCTTCATCAAAAAACGTCCTCCCATATAGTATCTCTACTATAATAGTCTGGACGCTTTTCTGTAAAATATGTGCTCTTTAACGAATCATTTCTCCCATATAATAAAAACCATGACATTCTTTCAATCTGACCTCAACCAGTTTTCCGATGAGAGACGCATCTCCCGGAAAATGCACGAGCAGATTATTGCTCATCCTTCCTGTCAACAGTGTATCATCATGGTCATTCACTGTTTCTACCAGTACATTCTGAACAGTATCTGTGTATACACAGCATTTCTCGGCAGAAATACTTTGCACTTCCTTTAACAGACGGTCAAAACGGTCCTTTACCACATCTGCCGGGATTTGGTCTTCCATTACCGCCGCGGGAGTTCCGGTCCGTTTGGAATACTGGAAAGTAAATGCACTGTCATAGCGTACTTTTCTGACCACATCCAGAGTCTCCTGAAAATCTTCTTCCGTCTCACCGGGAAAACCGACAATGATATCCGTTGTAAGCGCGATATCAGGTACCGCAGCCCGAATCTTTTCTACAAGAGCAAGGTACTGCTCCTTTGTATATCTGCGATTCATCTTTTCCAGAATCTGTGTGCTTCCCGACTGAACCGGCAGATGCAGATGCCTACAGATTTTTCCCGAATGTGCCATGACATCAATCAGTTCATCTGACAAATCCTTCGGGTGGGAAGTCATAAATCGGATTCTCTCAAGCCCTTCAATCTTTTCAATCTCCTGCAGCAGCCCGGCAAAGCTCATCGGCTCTTTCAGATTTTTCCCATAAGAATTGACATTCTGCCCCAACAGCATCACTTCCACAACGCCATCGGCAACCAGCCGTTCAACCTCACGGATAATATCTTTCGGATTCCGGCTGCGCTCGCGCCCACGGACATATGGTACGATGCAGTAACTACAGAAATTGTTACATCCAAACATGATGTTGACCCCGGATTTGAAAGGGTATTTCCGTTCTGACGGAAGGTCCTCCACAATTTTATCCGTATCTTTCCAGATATCGATGACCATACGCCCGGATTCCATTCTGGTGACAATCAACTCCGCAAATTTATAAATATTATGCGTACCAAAAATCAAATCCACAAAACGATAACTTTTTTTCAATTTTTCGACAACTTCCGGTTCCTGCATCATACAGCCGCACAGCCCGATCATCATATGCGGATTCTTTTTCTTCACCCGGTTCAACTGTCCCAAACGCCCATAAACCCGAAGATTCGCATTCTCGCGGACCGTACAGGTATTGTAAATCACAAAGTCTGCCTTGTCCTCCTCCGGCTCTTCGACATACCCAATCTGCTCCAGAATCCCGACCAGTTTCTCGGAATCCCTGGCATTCATCTGACAACCGAAGGTTTTCGTACACGCATATAAAGGACGTCCCAGTTTTTTGCTTAACTCATTCACATATTTACGAGCCTTTTTTATGAAATAGTATTGGCGCATCGGTTCCTCAACTGGTGCTTCTGTTTCTATATCAATGCCTACTAAAATCTCCTCAAACTTTTTACTTTCCATTTTTTCAATCATTATACAACGTTCCTTTCACAATTAAGACGATACATTATTATACTTTAACAGTGTGTATTTTTCAATGAAAATTTCTTTACGTTTTTCATTAAAGCCCTCACCTATGGCATATACCAGGTATAGTGGCTCAGTTGAAATGCATCGTATCAAAAATGGGTCAGCATTTGAAGATACGGATTATTACCTACTTACCTATTAATAGTACCTTGCTTATCAAGTCCGATATATTTGTCATCACTCATGTTGATACTTTCTTCTTCATAAGATTTATCCATTTCCTTCCTTCCATATCTCCAAGATCCCCGACTATTTTCCCATATGTTTTCTTTCAACATAATGCTTTTTATTTCTTCGATTGTTTTTTGTTAAAATATTGACAAATGAATATAAATGTCCTAATATTAACGTATACGAAATATTTAGATAACTTGTTTTAATCATGCAAGTTGTTCGACTACTAAAGATGCTCAGAGGGTGCAGCAAGTAATATCTGTTTGAGGACAGATATGTCTCCATCAGTATCGCACTTTGTTTTTTATGTAGAAAAAGGAGGGAAACATATGTTTAAAACAAAAAAGTTAATGAAATCTTGCATCACTCTATTAGTATGCGCAGTATTATTGGGTGTGGGCTATCCAGCAAACGTATTTGCTGCTGGTGAGCCAAGTAACGGTTCATATAAGATCAAATGTGTAGGGACCGGAAATTACTTAACTGCGTCCGGTGAAGGAATATTCTTAGGTGGAGGCGGCACGGTCTTCAATGTTCAAGATACTGAGCCGTCGCCAACTGTCATGTGGTTTTCGATTACCTATGGAGACCAAGCATTGTGCTTCTCCGGCAAGGACGCCAATGCTTCTTTGGTAAATCTGATACCTGGAAGTAAGAATTATGGTGACCCAAACTACTATCAATATACTTGCCAGCGGTTTAAGTTCGGAAAAACAGCCAGTGGTTATAATATCCATTCCGTAGCTTTTGGCAATAATACAGACAGACGGGTATTAACTGTTGAAAATGGTAACTTATGCCTTAGAAAGGCGAATGGCTCAAGAAATCAGATATTCACTATAGAGCAACAATAAATAAAGGTAGGTTGAATATATCTGAACCAAATATTGATTTAAGGCTGCCATATTAGCGGGTTAAAACTGATGTGAGACTGTTTTAAAGTCCGTTCGAACAGATAAAGCTGATATAAAATATGTATCTAATTACATGGGACAGGGTTCTGAGCAGTCGGAACTCTGTCCTATCCTCTCATCCTCTTTATGGTTTTTTAATAACCGAACAGTTGTAATTATTAGACAATTCATCATTTCTTACTTTTATTTCCAACATCCTTATATCTCTCATAATCAATATCATCAAACTTCATCCAAGACTCTCATATGCAATTTTCTTCCCCAGTGTTTTTAGCTCCAACTAAAATTTCATTATTATCTTCCAATAAGAACACCCATTCAAATGTTTTTATCAGAATATGCAAATTTTTTATATCAATTTACATGACACAAAAGCATTTTCACAACCACTATAGTGGTTCATTATAATTTCCAGGGACTAACAGATCAGGAAGTACCGGATTATA
>X357_Northern_Tamandua__coassemble_352_pt1 | contig 46870 bp, 40 predicted proteins | sample X357_Northern_Tamandua__metabat2_low_PE_004 | metagenome-assembled genome bin X357_Northern_Tamandua | reverse complement strand
ATCAGATTCATTATAAAATGTCTCTTGAAGTGTCTTAAATTACGATACCATTATAAAAGAGCGTTACATACAGATTGGAGAACAGTCTGTCTTAAAACTTTTGCGCAAGTATTATGTGGCAAATGAAGAGGCGATTAATGAAAGCGGGTATTTCTTTGTGAATTGCAGGGGAAAGAGGTTCTCAGAGCAGTCAATCCGGCTTATGATGAAGAAATATACGAAGTTGGCAGGGATAAAGCGAAATATCACACCGCATATGTTCCGGCATTCATTTGCTACATATTTAATTGAGGAAGGGGTCGATGTTAGCTGTGTTCAGAACATAATGGGGCACAGCTCGATAAGGACAACGCAGATTTATATTCATGTGGCAGCCAGAAAGCAGGCGGAGATACTTAGGGAGATGCATCCAAGGCGGCATATGAAGATAGGGAACGCGGCATAAACGAATTGACATTTTTATAACAGACAGAAAATCAGACCGGCAGCAGACAGGCGGTCTATTTGTTGTATATAGATATGTAAGAGGACATAGTGTGGAGCAAGGCGTGTATATAATGCAGGAAATGGCGGACATAATGCGGGAAAGGGACCGATTGATTTTTGCTAATATCAGGATTATAATATATTTGTTTCATAGAGTATTTTGAAAATGCAGGGTAAGGGGTGGTTAAATGGCAAAAGATAAACCTCAGATATTTATTGCGTCTTCTGTTGAGGGAAAAAGTGTAGCGTATACCATTCAGGAATCTTTAGAATATGATGCAGAGTGCACTGTTTGGGATCAGGGGGTTTTTGAACCTTCATCATTTACCATGATTGATTTAATAGAAAGATTAGATATTACGGATTATGGTATTTTTGTTTTTTTGTTTTTTCTGTTGATGATACAGCAAAAATAAGGGGTGATGAGGAAGGTGTTGTGAGGGACAATGTGATATTGGAGCTGGGGCTGTTTATGGGAGCTTTGGGACGGAAAAATTGTTTTATTGTAATGCCCGATTCTAAGGAGAAAGTCCATTTGCCGACAGATTTAACAGGCATGACCTTGCTAAAATATAATGCGGCGAGAAGTGACAGTAATTTAAGCGCGGCCCTCGGACCGACGGTTAATAAAATACGGAACGCAATTAAGAAAAAGAGTTTTGTAAAGGGAAAAGTTCCCAATGATATAGTTGAGCAGATTAATGCGGTTGGTCTTAGTGCATTTTATTCTTCCAGAGATGATTACAGCAAATATAGAATCTCCGCATCTTCCATTGATAAATATATTGAGCAGGCAAAGGAGAGTATTTGCATGGTTAGTATTACTTTAGCCACAGGTATTTCGTTCGATGATGTTTGTAAGGTATTTAAATCAAAGCTGAAGAATAAGGATTTTAAAGTGACAGTGTCACTATTGAATCCATATGCAGACGAGTTATATCAGACGTTGGCACTGCAGTTTAGCCAATCCGCGAAGATATTGAAGGATAACACAATAAGTGCGCTTAAAGCATTGGCAGCGCTTAGAGATTCTTTGGAAGTAAGCGAACAAAACCGATTTATCATAAAAGTGCATCAAACATTACCGTTTGGAAGTGCTATCATACTCGACGGTGATTCGGAGAATGGGGTCATACAGATTGAAACAAAACCGTACGGTGTTGGAATGAGAAAAAGTTTTGCATTTGAAATAAGTAATAATAATGGTGATTTTTATAAGACGCTTAAGACGAGTTATGAAGATTTAGTAAATGACGGAATATTGTGGAGTGGATTACCGTTGGAATAGGCGTGGAGGTATAATAAAAATGTTAGAGCATAGTGCCGGAATATTGGCATATAAATATGTCGAAAAAAAACTACAGGTCATGCTGACTCATCCCGGAGGTCCGTTTTGGGCTAAAAAGGATGATGCGGCATGGTCTATACCGAAGGGATTGCTGGAAGATAGTGAAAAAGTTTTGGATGCAGCTAAAAGAGAGTTTGAGGAGGAAACCGGTTATAAAGTCCAGAAGGAATTAACAGAGCTCGGAACTATAAAGCAGCCCAGTAAAAAGCTTGTTACAATTTTTGCTGTAGAGATGGATATTGATGTAGATAAGGTAAAAAGTAATTTGTTTGAGATGGAATGGCCGCCTAAGTCAGGAAAAATACAGCAATTTCCGGAAAATGATAAAGCGCAGTGGTTCATGATTGAAGTTGCCCGAAAGAAAATTTTCAAAGGACAGGTAGGTTTTCTGGATAGGTTAGAAAAAGTTTTGGCATATGAGGAGCCTAAGATGGTAGAGTATAAGCAAATGTCATTGTTTGATTAGAACAGGAGAGCATCGGAAATTTTTTGAATATTTTGAGCTCTTTTGTCAGAAGAAAGAATATAGTATGGATATGATTTACAAAAAGTGCTTGCAACTTACGTTACGTCATCTTTTATACTATATCTGTAAGTTCATGTAACGTATATTTTAGAACCGAAATAGGTAAAGGAGATTAAGATTATGACAATTATCGTAACCGGCGGAGCTGGGTTCATCGGAAGTAACTTTGTATTTCATATGCTGAATAAGTATCCGGATTATCGGATTGTGTGTCTGGATTGCCTGACATATGCAGGAAATCTTTCTACACTTGCACCCGTGATGGACAACCCGAATTTCCGATTTGTAAAAGAAAGCATCACAGACCGTGAGGCCGTTTATAAATTGTTTGAGGAGGAGCATCCGGATATGGTGGTGAATTTTGCAGCGGAAAGCCACGTAGACCGTTCTATTGAGAACCCGGAAGTGTTCCTGGACACTAACATCAAAGGAACGGCTGTATTGATGGACGCATGCCGTAAGTATGGTATCAAGAGATATCATCAGGTATCTACAGATGAAGTTTATGGAGATTTACCGCTTGACAGACCGGACCTGTTCTTTACAGAAGAGACACCGATTCACACAAGCAGCCCGTACAGCTCATCTAAGGCGGGGGCAGACTTGTTAGTATTGGCATACCACAGGACATATGGACTCCCGGTTTCCATCAGCAGATGCTCCAACAACTACGGCCCATATCATTTCCCGGAGAAACTGATTCCGCTGATGATTGCAAATGCACTCAACGACAAGCCTCTTCCGGTATACGGTGAGGGACTCAACGTCCGTGACTGGCTGTATGTAGAAGACCACTGTAAAGCAATCGACTTGATTATCCATAATGGCCGCGTCGGTGAAGTTTACAATGTAGGCGGGCACAATGAGAAGACAAACATTGAAATCGTAAAAATCATCTGCAAAGAATTAGGAAAACCGGAAAGCCTGATTACACATGTCGCTGACAGAAAGGGACACGACATGCGTTATGCAATTGATCCGACAAAGATTCACAACGAACTTGGCTGGCTGCCGGAGACAAAATTCGAGGACGGTATTAAGAAGACAATCAAATGGTATCTGGAGAATAAGGAATGGTGGGAGACAATCATTTCCGGCGAATACCAGAACTACTATGAGAAAATGTACGCAAACAGATAATTTATGTGCAAAGGGGGCAGTCCCTTCTGACAGGGGACTGTCCCTTCTGATAGGGGTCAGTCCCCTTTGCAAAAGGGACAGTCCCCTATTCATTTCCGGCATATGAATATGCCTGCATCTTTGGTAATATGGAATCCATCTTTCATTTTCTTCTCAACGAAGTTACGAAAATCTTTATAATGATCCAACAGCATCTGGTTTTGATTTCCATGACAGGAAAGAATATATTCAATCAATGGCTCTGCCCGGCTTAATTCGATTGAGTCTATGTATTTGCGGCATTCGATTTTAGAAAAGCATGGCCGCAGTATTTGTTCACCGTTTTCCAGACCGAAGAGTTCATAGAGTTTATCGGCGGAGAGTACAATCCGGCTGTCGAATTTCTGAACAAGTTCACTGATTTCCTTCATGTGTTTGGAGCCGTATGTACTACAGATAAACGTTCCATCTGGTTTCAGTACACGGCGGATTTCGAGACATGCCCGGTTGATGTCATCACAGTAGAACAGAACATGGTTTGCGATAATCCGGTCAAAGGATTCGTCCGGGTATGGGATTCTCTGGCAGTCAAATGCACGGAATGTGAATCTTGTATCGTTTGGAGGGAGGTTTCTGCGGGCATCCCTTAACATCCCCTCGGATATATCAGATAAGACGATATGCACATATTCTGGAATATGGGATATGTTTTCATGCCACAGTGCACCGTTTCCGCAGCCTACTTCTAACACAGAGCGGTTGATGGAGTCATTTGCAGCGTCGGTGTTGGAGCCCAATCCGAGTTCGCATTGTTCAAAAATCCACGGAAACCACCCCTGAGGGTTTGCGGAATAGTCCCGATGCAGGCGGATTCTTGCAGAAATATTTGTCGCATTCTGGTATTGGGACTTCAGGCTTTTTTCCATATTTGTCAGATGAATCAAATCCAGCATCTGGCTCCAGTCAATCTGGCGGTCTTTCTGAATCGCGTCTACGGTGTCATTCAGCGCGCTTTCTACAAGCTGCATTTGCTCGATACGGTCCTGAATAAGCCGTTTTTGCAGGTTGAGCGCGTTCAGCATGAAGTGGTAGTCGGTGTCATTGATTGTCATTTCACGGATATCCTCCAGCGAAAATCCCAGATATTTTAATAGCAGGATCTGCTGCAGCCGTGCAAAGTCCCGGTCGGTGTAAAAACGGGCGCCGGCAGGGGTGACATAGGACGGTTTCAGAATGTTTTGTTTGTCATAAAAGCGTATTGTCCGGACAGAAACATTTGCCATTCGGGCAAATTCGCCGGAAGAGTAGTAGCCGGGCAGTTTCATTATTGCATCTCCTTGTGTTGTATATTATAAAATGAGATGATACCAGAGTCAAAAGGTCACGGTTAATCCTGCAAAGCTTACCGGCTAATCCGCAAAGCTTAAGTTCACCGGTTAATCCCGGATTGCAGCTCATCCGCCCATGTCTGGAGACTGTAGGTATGTCCGTCAAATAACTTCAGGATAACTCCGGTTGGATTGTTTTCATTGGCAAATGCGTTTGCCTCGTCGGTATCTACATGCATTGCAAGCCGGAAAGATGGGCTGACGCGCACAACGACATCCGAAAAAATCAGGGAACGCTCGTAGCTTGTCGTGATAACAAATACGATGTCCCCGTCTTTCACATGGGCGCGCAGTGCGTCAACCGGCGTCATATGGATATGCCGTTTCGCGACAATCACACCTTGTTTCAACTCTATCTTTCCGCAGGAGCCAATGAGTGTACAGCCGGGCGTTCCCTCGATATCTCCGGATTGACGGATGACGCTTGGGATACCCAGTTTTCTGGCGTCGGTAACGGAAACTTCCACCTGTGTATCAGGGCGGAACGGGCCGAGGATAACTACGTGTTCGAACCTGCCTTTTGGCCCTGCAACTGTCAGCCGCTGCTGACACGCATACTGGCCGGGCTGGCTTAATTCTTTCGTATATGTAAGCTGCGCTTCGGAACCAAATAATATTTCAAAATCTTTCTGAGAGACATGGATATGTCTGGCAGAAGTTTCAATAGGAATTTTTAACCCCATAGAAATTCACCTCTTTGCTGACGGAATCATTCATTCCTTTAATTTTAGCAGAAGACAGGAGATTTGTAAATTTGTATTTCGTTTTGACAAATTGTATAGGAATTCCTCAGATTACAGATACTAACAGCACTTACAGAAAACACTAAACACGTAAAATGGAGGAATTGTTGTATGAAGGCAACAGGAATCGTGCGTCGTATTGACGACTTGGGACGGGTTGTTATTCCAAAGGAGATACGCAGGACACTCCGGATTCGGGAAGGAGATCCGCTGGAAATCTTCACGGACCGGGAAGGAAAGGTGATTTTGAAAAAATACTCTCCGATTGGGGAGCTTGGGACAATGGCAAAGTTCTATTCAGAAAGTCTGGCTCAAACACTGAATTGCACGGTATGTATTACGGATTCAGACCAGATTATCGCTGTCGCAGGAGCTGGAAAAAAGGATTTGCAGGATAAATATATCAGTAAAGACTTGGGAGAAATCCTGCAGACCAGAGAGCTGTTGTCCGGAATTTCAGACAGCAAAAAGTTTGTGAAAATTGTGGATGGGGAAAATCTGTATCGGGAGGAAATCATCTGTCCCATTATCAGCGAGGGGGATGTAATTGGCGGCGTCATTCTTCTGAATAAAGAAGAAAAAAGAAAATTTGGGGAGGTTGAGCAGAAAATTGCGATGAGCGCGGCCGGATTCCTTGGAAAGCAAATGGAACAGTAAAGGAACAGAACAATTAGAAAATAAAAAACCTAAGAAATAAGACAGTTAAGAAATGAAGGCATAGCATGTCATTCATATTCATATAATGTATCAATATTAGTGCACTGACACATTCACGATTAGCAGAATTCCTTGTTAAAAGTGAGCGTGCCGGCGCTCTGGGAAAAATGAATGGAGCGGATGCGGAATGGAAAAGAAATCAAATCATGGAACAAATCGACAGACACAGGCGGTCTGGCTTTTGAAATCGTTACTGTGTTCTTATGTGGTAACCGGTGTGTTGCTGCTGATTCTGGCAGCTTTGCTGTATAAACTGAATCTGGATGAGAAAAAGGTATCTGCCGGGATTCTGGCAATTTACGTGATTTCTACATTTGCAGGCGGATTTATTATCGGGAAACTGAATCAGACGAAAAAATTTCTCTGGGGACTGACAATAGGAGTCTGTTATTTTGCACTTTTACTGTTGATTTCACTTGGCATTTACCATTCGTTACAGGACAATGGAGCAAATGTATTGACAACCCTCCTGATGTGCGCGGGCGGTGGGATGCTTGGCGGGATGTTGGCGTGAAACCGTTCTGGTGTACTGACACGTTCATTAACAGACTAATTGCTCGCCTGAATATCCATTTGCTGTGTTGGCATCAATCGACGTAGCCAACGCTGCGCCTCATTCCTTCGCCTTGCGGGATGAATATTCATTCTACACAATTAATTCAGTTAATGTGCCGATCCACTAGAGTCCATGCTGTTTTGTACGGAAAGGGCGGCATGGCTGAATGGAAATTTACAAAAAAGTACTTTAAAATCATACATCGGTGTGTTATAATTCTAGGAAGTAAAAGCATGAACGCTTACGAGTATGAAACAGTAGGAGGAGATAACGATGAAACATATCAAAACACTGAATACACAGACATTGAATAATACAGTGAAAAAAGGCGGATGCGGAGAATGCCAGACATCCTGCCAGTCAGCATGCAAGACTTCCTGTACAGTAGGAAATCAGACATGTGAGCATAAGAAATAATTCACAAAATAAAATGGAAAGGCAGCGGCCTCGGTCGCTGCCTTGTGTCGTTATTACCCTCAGTGTATAAGGGTATGGAAAGATAATAGAAAGAGAGGTATCTGTTGTGATACATCAGTACCAGAATAATGGGTATAACATTGTCTTAGATGTGAACAGTGGTTCTGTTCATGTAGTGGACAAGGAGGCATATGATATCATTGCCTGTCTCGAGAAGGGGAATACATTCCACACACCGGAGACGCTGCGCAGTGAGGAAACATTTGCAAATCTTAAAAAGGAACTGGGGAGTACATATCCGGAAGAGGATTTGAAAGATATTCTGGAGGCGGTAATTGAACTGACCGAGGCAGGACAGTTGTTTACGAGGGATATTTACGAAGACTATATTGACGAGGTAAAACAGCGCAAGACTGTGGTAAAGGCGCTCTGCCTGCATATTGCCCATGACTGTAATCTGGCTTGCCGATATTGCTTTGCGGAAGAGGGAGAGTATCATGGACGCAGGGCATTGATGTCTTATGAAGTCGGAAAGAAAGCGCTGGATTTCCTGATTGCCAATTCGGGCAGCAGACGGAATCTGGAAGTTGACTTTTTCGGCGGAGAGCCGTTGATGAACTGGCAGGTTGTCAAGGATTTGGTAGCATACGGAAGAGAACAGGAAAAGTTGCATGATAAACATTTTCGTTTCACATTAACGACAAACGGCGTCCTTCTGAATGATGAAGTACAGGAATTTGTCAACAGGGAGATGGATAATGTAGTGCTGAGCCTGGACGGAAGAAAAGAAGTCAACGACAGGATGCGTCCGTTCAGAAATGGCAAGGGAAGTTATGATTTGATTGTTCCGAAGTTCCAGAAGCTGGCAGAGAGCCGGAATCAGGAAAAATATTATATCCGCGGAACATTCACGCGGGAGAATCTGGACTTTTCCAAAGATGTTATGCATTTTGCGGAGCTTGGTTTTGAGCAGATTTCTATTGAACCGGTTGTCGGGGAGGAAACAGATCCATATGCAATCCGCGAAAGCGATTTGCCGCAGATTTTTGAGCAGTATGATATTCTGGCGAAGACGATGGTTGAACGTGAGCGGGCAGGAAAAGGATTTACGTTCTTTCATTTTATGCTGGATTTGGAAGGAGGTCCGTGTGTGGCAAAACGTCTTTCCGGATGTGGTTCAGGCACGGAATATCTGGCAGTGACTCCGTGGGGAGACTTGTATCCATGCCACCAGTTCGTCGGGCAGGAAGAGTTCCTGATGGGAAATGTTGACGATGGCATTACAAAACCTGAAATTGCGGACGAGTTCCGGGGCTGTAGTGTGTATTCCAAAGAAAAGTGCAAAAATTGTTTCGCAAGATTCTATTGCAGCGGCGGATGCATGGCAAATTCATATAAGTTCCACCACACCATCCATAATACATATGATGTGAGCTGTGAGATGGAGCGCAAGAGGGTAGAGTGTGCAATTATGATTAAAGCTGCGTTGGCAGATGAAGAAAGGAATGAAAGTAATGAAGAAAAATAAAGGCATTCTGAGTCTGGTTCTTGTTGTGGCACTCATGGTACTGCTAGGAGTAACTGCGACGGTCGGGCTTGGCAGAGGCCATTCCGGTGCGATGAAGAATATCAATCTCGGGCTGGATTTGGAAGGTGGTGTCAGCATTACATATCAGGTTAAGGGTGACAAACCGTCTGATGAAGATATGGCGGATACCATCTACAAACTGCAGAGACGTGTGGAGCAGTACAGTACAGAGGCAACTGTTTATCAGGAAGGGGACGACAGAATCAGTATTGAAATCCCCGGAGTTACCGATGCAAATGAAATTCTGGACGAGCTTGGACAGCCGGGTTCGCTGTATTTTATTGCAGAAAAAGACAGTGATGGAAATGCGAATTACAAACAGGTTTCCAGTACAGGTGATGCTGCTGCAGATTTCCAACTGAATAAGACAATTGATGAGCTTTTGGATGACGGTTCTGTTGTATTGACAGGTACGGATGTAAAAACAGCATCTGCGGGAAGTACAAGTAACGGCACAACTGGTGCAAAGCAATATGTTGTATCATTGGAACTGAATAAAGACGGAACAGAAAAATTTGCGGCAGCTACAAAGGCGGCTTACGCGAATGGGCAGAGCATTGGTATTTACTACGATGGAGCTTTTGTCAGTGTTCCAAATGTAAATGCAGAGATTTCTGACGGACAGGCACAGATTTCCGGAAATATGACATATGAGGAGGCTGACAGACTGGCATCTACAATCCGTATCGGAGGTCTGAATCTGGAACTGGAGGAGCTGCGCTCCAATGTAGTCGGTGCACAGCTTGGCGAAGAGGCAATCAGTACAAGCCTGAAGGCGGGAGCAATTGGTCTTGCAATCGTATTCGTATTTATGTGCTGGGTATATCTTCTTCCGGGATTTGCGGCAGGGCTTGCACTTTTGATTTATACGGGACTCATGCTTGTTGCTTTGAATGCATTTGACATCACGCTGACACTTCCGGGTATCGCAGGTATTATACTTGGAATTGGTATGGCGGTGGATGCGAATGTTATTATATTTGCCCGTGTGAAAGAGGAGTTTACGGATGGAAAATCTGTAAAAGCCGCTCTCAATGCCGGTTTCCACAAGGCAATGTCGGCGATTCTGGACGGTAACATTACAACCTTGATTGCGGCAGCGGTGCTGTGGCTGCGGGGCAGCGGTACGGTAAAGGGATTTGCACAGACGCTGGCGCTTGGTATCGTTCTGTCCATGTTCACGGCGCTTGTCATTACCAAAATGATTGTGTATGCATTCTATGCGGTCGGAATCAGAAGTGAAAAGGTTTATGGACGTATGCTGAAAGAAAGAAAACCAATTAATTTTCTTGGAAAGAAAAAAGTTTTCTTTGCAATTTCTGCAGCGCTCATTTTTATTGGCTTTGTATTCATGGGAATCAATTCGGCACAGGGGAAGGGCGCTCTGAATTACAGTTTGGAATTCAAGGGCGGTACTTCAACAAATGTAACATTTGCTCAGGATTATACACTGGAAGAAATTGACCGGGACATCGTTCCGCTGATTGAAGATGTTACAGGGGATAAGAATGTACAGGTACAGAAGGTTGCGGACAGCAATCAGGTAATCTTCAAGACACAGACACTCGATTTGGAGAAACGTGAGGCATTCGCAAAAGTGATGTCCGATAACTATGGAGTACAGGCGGATCAGATTACAACTGAAAATATCAGCTCAACGGTAAGTTCTGAGATGAGACGGGATGCAGTGATTGCGGTCATTATTGCAACCGTATGTATGCTGCTTTACATCTGGTTCCGTTTTAAAGATGTAAGGTTTGCAACAAGTGCCGTCCTTGCATTGCTGCATGACGTGCTTGTTGTACTTGGATTCTATGTCATTGCAAGGGTATCTGTCGGCAATACATTTATTGCGTGTATGCTGACCATCGTTGGATACTCTATCAATGCAACCATTGTAATTTTCGACCGCATCCGTGAGGAGCTCAAGACAAAGAAACGCGGAGAAGGTCTGGATGCGCTTGTAAATAGATGTATCACACGTACATTGACACGTAGTATTTACACATCACTGACAACATTTGTCATGGTCGCCGTTCTTTATGTAATGGGTGTAAGTTCCATCAAGGAATTCGCACTGCCGTTGATGGTAGGTATTGTGTGCGGCGCTTACTCATCTGTATGTATTACGGGAGCGTTGTGGTATGTGATGAAAACAAAAATCGTTAAAAGGTAGGAATCACAATGATAATATGATTGTAAATAAACGAAGAACCATAAAGTATGTCCTCATATTTTATGGTTCTTTTTATAAGCCTGTAGGTTTTGTGTAGCGAAACTGCGGATATATAGGCACGAAGAGGATACACTACAGTTGCAGGAGCTAGGATTTCCATGTATAATAAAACGAAAGAAATTTACAGTAATTTTGGACCGGCTGCAGGTGTAAGAGAGAGGAATATACATGGAAAAATGGTTTATGACGATGAAAAAGGCAGATTTTCAGGGGATTGCGGCGAAGTATCATATTTCGCCGATTCTGGCGCGTCTAATCCGAAACAGGGATATCGTTGGGGAGAAAGCGATTGATTTTTATCTGAATGGAACCATTGCGGATTTATACGACGGTATGCTGATGAAGGATATGGATAAGGCGGTGGAAATACTGGCGGAGAAAATCCGCGGGCATGAGGCGATCCGTGTCATTGGCGATTATGATATCGATGGAGTGAATGCAACATATATTTTGCAGGAAGGGCTGTCCCGGCTTGGCGCGGATGTTGACACGGATATTCCGGACAGGATTAAGGACGGATATGGGCTGAATAAGTCGTTGATTGACCGGGCAATTGAGGATGGGATTGATACGATTGTTACCTGTGATAATGGGATTGCGGCATCAGAGGAAATTGCTTATGGAAAATCGCAGGGACTGACTGTTATTGTGACGGATCACCATGAAGTGCCTTATCTGGAAGTAGGAGAGGACAAGGAGTATCTTATCCCGCAGGCGGACGCGGTTGTGGACCCGCACCGCGCGGACTGCGAGTATCCATTTAAAGGGCTCTGTGGTGCGGCTGTCGCATACAAACTTGTGGAGGCATTGTGTGAGGTGATGCAGGCAGACGTGGAAGACGTTGATTATCTTATGGAAAATGTAGCCATTGCCACGGTCGGTGATGTGATGGATTTGACCGGGGAAAACCGTGTGTTTGTCAAGCAGGGGCTGGAGATGTTGAAATGTACCAAAAACGAAGGATTGAAAGCGTTGATGGAGTGCACACAGGTGCCGGTTGAGCGCCTGAATGCGTATCACATTGGTTTTGTCATCGGACCGTGTATCAACGCCGGCGGGCGTCTGGATACGGCGAAACGGGCGCTGGAGCTATTAAATGCCAAAACGCGGCGTGAGGCGGTGATGCTGGCGGAGGATTTGAAGGCGCTCAATGACAGTCGGAAAGAGATGACGGAAAAAGGCGTCAGTCAGGCGGTTGAGATGATTGAGAACACGTCGCTGATTGACGACAAAGTACTGGTTGTTTATTTGCCGGATTGCCATGAGAGCATAGCCGGAATTATTGCAGGGCGTATACGGGAAAAATACTACCGCCCCGTGTTTGTACTGACACAGGGGGAGGAAGGTGTTAAGGGGTCAGGGCGTTCGATTGAAAGCTATAATATGTTTGAAGAAATGTGCAAGTGCCGGGCGTTATTTACGAAGTTCGGCGGACATAAACTGGCGGCGGGGCTGTCTTTGGAGGAGGAAAATATCAATCGTTTCCGTGAGACAATCAATGAACTTTCAAATCTGACAGAAGAGGATTTGATGGAAAAGATATCGATTGACATGCGGCTTCCGTTTCCTTATATAAACGAGCAGCTTGTCAATGAATTGGAGCTTCTGGAGCCGTTTGGAAAAGGAAATGCGAAACCGCTTTTTGCGGAGAGGAATCTGCGTGTTATTCGGCCGCGGATTATTGGTAAGAACCGGAATGTCCTCAGATTTCAGGCAGAGGATGTACAGGGAAACCGGATGGAGGCGATTTATTTTGGCGATGTGCAGGACTGCTTTCAGACAATCGAGCGAAATGATACGATGTCATTTACCTATTATCCGTCTGTAAATGAGTTCCGTGGGGATAAAACGTTGCAGATTGTTGTAGTCAACTATCAGGGGAATCAAAATTGATTTCTTTACAATTGGGAAAAAAATGCTATACTAATTACATGATATCAGGGGCAGAAGGTCATGTGTTTCATGCTTGCATGAAAAAGCATACAATATCTATACATAGATGTGCCTGAATAGTAATATTTCGGCAGAAACAGGAGGAGGATGTCTGATGGCTGGAACATTAGAATATGAATTACTGAATAAGAATCTGGGGATTGTTGATGGCCATGCGGTTAAGAATCCTGTCGATTATCAGGACCCGGAACAATTGTATCAGGCATTGACTGCAAGGGTAAAAAAGTATCATCCATCCGCAGACATTTCCATGATTGAGAAAGCGTACCGCATCGCGGGCGGGGCTCACAAAAATCAGGTGCGTAAATCAGGCGAACCGTATATTATCCATCCGCTTTGGGTGGGGATTATCCTGGCAGATCTGGAGATGGATAAAGAGACAATCGTGGCGGGGATGCTGCATGATGTCGTGGAAGATACGGAGATGACGCTGGATGACATCACGAGAGAATTTGGCTCTGAGGTAGCGCTTCTTGTAGATGGTGTTACGAAGTTGGGACAGTTGTCTTACGCACAGGATAAGCTGGAGGTGCAGGCGGAGAATCTGCGTAAGATGTTTCTTGCAATGGCAAAGGATATCCGTGTCATTATCATTAAACTGGCAGACCGGCTTCACAATATGCGGACGCTGGAATTTATGACTCCTGCAAAGCAGCAGGAAAAGGCAAGAGAGACGATGGATATTTACGCACCCATTGCACAGCGTCTTGGTATTTCCAAGATTAAAATTGAGCTGGATGATTTGGCGTTGAAATATTCCAATCCGGAAGTTTACTACCAGCTTGTGAAGGATTTGAATGAGCGTAAGACAAAACGGGAAGAGTTTGTGCAGCAAATTGTGGAAGAAGTGTCTAAACACATGGAAAATGCGCATATCAAGGCGAAGGTTTACGGCAGGGTGAAGCATTTCTTCAGTATTTATAAAAAGATGGTGAATCAAAACAAGACGCTGGATCAAGTCTATGATTTGTTTGCGGTTCGGATTATCGTGGATTCGGTAAAGGACTGCTATGCTGCGCTGGGTGTCATCCACGAGATGTATACACCGATTCCGGGACGTTTTAAAGATTATATTGCGATGCCGAAGGCGAACATGTATCAGTCTCTTCATACAACACTGATGGGACCATCCGGTCAGCCGTTTGAGATTCAGATTCGTACGGAAGAGATGCATAAGACGGCGGAATATGGTATCGCAGCCCACTGGAAATATAAAGAGGGCGGGGATGCGACCAAGAGCGTCAAGGCGCAGGAGGAGGAGAAACTAAGCTGGCTGCGCCAGATTCTGGAATGGCAGCGCGACATGTCGGATAACCGGGAATTCCTGAGTCTCTTAAAGGGTGACTTGGATTTGTTCGCAGAAGATGTTTATTGTTTCACTCCGAATGGCGATGTCAAGAATCTGCCGAATGGTTCTACGCCGGTAGATTTTGCATATGCAATCCACAGTGCGGTCGGCAATAAGATGGTCGGCGCCCGTGTCAACGGCAAACTGGTGAATATCGATTATAAGATTCAGAATGGAGACCGTATTGAGATTCTGACTTCCCAGAATTCGAAAGGGCCGAGCCGTGACTGGCTGAATATTGTAAAGAGCACACAGGCGAAGAGTAAGATTAACCAGTGGTTTAAAAAGGAATTCAAAGAGGAAAACATCGTCCGGGGACGTGAACTTGTTGCGGCATACTGCAAGACAAAGTCGATTAATCTGGCAAGTGTTGCAAAACCGAAATATCTTCAGATTGTACAGCATAAATATGGATTCCGTGACTGGGATTCTGTGCTTGCGGCGATTGGACATGGCGGACTCAAAGAAGGGCAGGTTGTAAACCGTCTTTACGAAGAGTATCAGAAGGACTATAAAAAAGAGATTACGGATGAGACAATTCTGGAGACGATTTCCGGGGCAAATGCGCAGAAAGTACACATTGCGAAGTCCAAGAGCGGAATCATTGTCAAAGGAATTGATGATATGGCGGTACGTTTTTCCAAGTGCTGCAATCCGGTGCCGGGGGATGAGATTGTCGGATTTGTGACAAGAGGGCGCGGAATGTCCATTCACCGGACAGACTGTGTGAATATGATTCATTTGTCTGCGGCAGAGCGGGAACGGCTGATTGACGCGGAGTGGGAGAGCAATGTCGAAAGTGAAAATGGCGGGCAGTATCTTGCAGAACTGAAAATGTATGCGAATGACCGCCGTGGAATGCTGATGGAGATTTCCAAAGTATTTACCGAGGCAAAGCTCGATGTAAAGTCAATGAATGTCCGTACAAGCAAAAAAGGGACAGCGACGCTGGACATGGGATTTGTTGTGCATGGAAGAGACGAGTTGAACCGGGTTATTGAAAAACTCCGTCAGATAGATGGTGTTCTTGATATCGAAAGAACTGTCGGATGATATGCGGAAAACAGGTAACAGTACAGCCCTCCGGCAGAACTGTTACGAAAACAGTGCATTTGCAGTGCTTGTGTGGGACGGTATAGAAAAAGCAGCGGACGGATATTGGGAGCGGTCTGCTAAGGTAATAAAAGAGAGGGTTATGATGCGGATTGAGAAGTTTGTTATTGGAATGGTCGGGACGAATTGTTATATCGTCAGCAACGAAAGGACCAGAGAATGTTTTATCGTAGATTTGGCGGTATGTACGGATGAGATGGTGTCCCATATCAAAGATGAGGGGCTGAATGTGAAAGCGATTCTTCTGACGCACGGCCATTTCGACCACATCATGGGAATCGCTGAATTTTTGAAGAAATTTCCGGTTCCTGTATATGCACATGAGCAGGAGGAAACGGTGCTCAATGATACGGGCAAAAATATGTCGGTTTCCTATGGAGAAGGGTATACATTTTCCGGTGCTGAATATGTGAGCGACGGGCAAATGCTGGAGGTTGCCGGCGCTAAAATTCAGGTAATCTACACACCGGGACATACGATTGGCGGATGCTGTTATTATATGGAAGAAGAGCATATACTGTTCAGTGGGGACACGTTGTTTCATACGTCCGTCGGAAGAACGGATTTTCCGACAGGGAGCAGTTCGCAACTGATTCGCTCTGTACGGGAAAAACTGATGGAACTGCCGGATGAAACGAAAGTATATCCGGGACATATGGATGAGACATCCATCGGATATGAGCGGAGGTATAATCCGTTTTTGTAAAGGGGACTGTCCCCTTTGCGTTTCGTTGTCAAAATACCTTTTGACCCTAACATCATGATATTGGAAGGAACATTATGATTCAGATTCAGTGTAAAGAAACATTATATACTTATAATTTATATCATATCGTAAAGGCTTTTTTTCCGGATACAAAGATTGAGCAGCGTGTAGATGCAGGGCAAGAACCACTGGTACAGCTTAAATTGGACGGGGGCTCTTACTTTTGTGTTGCACAGGCTGATGTGCCGTATGCTGTTGGGCAAGAGAAAAAACGCATTGTCACACGGCTTGTATATGAGTATCTTTCGGAGATAACAGGGCGTCGGATGGTGTGGGGGATGTTGACCGGAGTGCGTCCAACTAAGCTGGCAATGCAAAAAATGGAAAATGGAATGCAGACAGAAGAAATAAAAAAGTATCTAAAGGAAGAATATTATGTATCTGGACAAAAGGCAAGTTTAGCGGTGGAGATTGCGCTGCGGGAGCGGGAACTGCTTAGCAGACTGGATTACAGGGATGGGTTCAGCCTGTATGTGGGCATTCCATTTTGTCCGAGCATCTGTTCCTACTGTTCATTTAGTTCCTCGCCAATTGCCGTGTGGAAAGAGGAAATAGATGCATATTTAGATGCACTTTGCAAAGAGATTACGGCAATCGGCAGCATGACAGGAGGAAAGAAGTTAAATACGGTTTATATCGGGGGAGGGACACCAACTACGCTAAGCGCGGCACAACTGGAACGGTTATTGCATTTGATTGACGAAACATTTTCGCAGGAACATTTACTGGAATATACAGTAGAGGCGGGAAGACCGGACAGTATTACGAAAGAAAAGCTGGAGGTTATCCGCCGGCATCCGGTAACGAGAATTTCTGTGAATCCCCAGACAATGCAGCAGAAGACGTTGGATCTTGTCGGCAGGGAACATACGGTGCAGGCGGTCAAAGACATTTTCCGGATGGCGAGAGAACTGGGATTTGACAATATTAATATGGATTTGATTGCAGGACTTCCGGAGGAGACTGCGGAAGATATGCGGGATACGCTGGAGCAGATTAAGGAACTTGCGCCAGACAGTTTGACGGTCCATTCACTTGCGATTAAGCGTGCTGCCCGGATGGGACAGGACAAGATGCATCGCAGCCTTTATACAGAAATCACCCAGATGGTGGAGGATGCTGCACAGACTGCGGAAAAACTTGGCCTTGTTCCATATTATCTGTACAGACAGAAAAATATTGCCGGAAATTTTGAAAATGTTGGCTATGCAAAGGTTGACAAAGCGGGAATATACAATATACTTATTATGGAAGAAAAACAAACAATTTTTGCAGCGGGTGCGGGAGCGACAACGAAAATCGTGCTGCCGCATAAGATTTGTCTAGATAATGGAAAAGAGACGAATCTGATCCGCACAGAGAATGTGAAAGACATTCATGAATATATGAGCCGTATTGATGAGATGATTGTCAGGAAAGAACGAGAAGTATCTGAAGTCTCCGGATTGATGGGAACGCAGAGAAATAAGTAGTGGATGAAACGGGAAAGAGAAGGAGAGTAATTACATGGCATTGAAGAAAAAACCGGTAACCGGTATGAAGGACATGATGCCGGAGGAAATGGAAATCCGGGATTATGTGATTGGATTGATTAAAGAAACGTACAAATCATTTGGATTTTCCTCCATCGAGACTCCATGTGTGGAACATATTGAGAACCTGTGCAGCAAACAGGGGGGAGACAATGAGAAACTGATTTTTAAGATTTTAAAACGTGGGGAAAAGTTAAAAATCAATCAGGCAAAAGAAGAGGCGGATTTGGTAGACGGCGGGCTTCGTTATGACCTGACAGTGCCTCTTTCCAGATATTATTCCAATAATGCCAACGAGCTTGCTGCTCCGTTTAAGGCATTGCAGATGGGAAATGTATGGAGAGCGGACCGTCCACAGAGAGGGCGTTTCCGTCAGTTCATGCAGTGCGACATTGACATTTTGGGTGAGCCATCCAATCTGGCGGAAATTGAACTCATTCTGGCAACTTCTACATTGCTTGGTAAGCTGGATTTTCATAATTTTACAATCCGAATTAATGACCGCCGGTTCTTGAAAGCAATGGCAGCTTACAGCGGGTTTTCCGAGGAAGATTATGACAGCGTGTTTATTACTCTGGATAAGATGGACAAAATCGGTCTTGACGGGGTAGAAAAAGAATTAGAGGAAAATGGCTATGAGAAGGAATCAGTCGAAAAGTATCTTCAGATATTTAAAGAGATTACGAATGATGTGGAGGGCGTACGTTGGTGTAAAGAGAAGCTGGCGGGCTTTCTCCCGCAAGAGGCGGCAGATTCACTTGAGATGATTATCACAAGTGTGGAAAGTGCAAAAGAAGCAGATTTCAGAATCAGTTTTGATCCGACGCTCGTGCGTGGAATGTCCTACTACACCGGAACTATTTTTGAGATTTCGATGGATGAATTCGGAGGCTCTGTCGGAGGCGGCGGACGCTACGACGAGATGATTGGAAAGTTCACAGGGCAAAACACTCCGGCAGTCGGATTCTCTATCGGATTTGAACGAATCGTCATGCTGCTTTTAGAGCGCGGCTATAAGATTCCGACAAGCAAAACAAAAAAAGCATATCTGTTAGAGAAAAAACTGCCACAGGAGAAAATCCTTGAAGTGCTGGAAACAGCAAAAAGAGAACGTGCCGAAGGAAAACAAATCATGCTGCTTAATATGAAGAAAAATAAAAAGTTCCAGAAAGAGCAACTTGCACAGCAAGGATACGAAGATATTGTAGAAGTATTCAATCGGTAGTGCAAAGGGGACAGTCCCCCCTATGAGAAGGGACTGTCCCCTTTGCTGACGAAAGTCAGAATATTCTGAAAAAGAAGAACAAAAGGGACTGTCCCCTTTGAAAGGGACTGTCCCCTAAATAAAAGAAAAGAGGAACAGAACAATGGCAGAATCAATGAGAGGATTACACCGTACACATCGTTGTGCTGAGCTTTCCGCTGTAAATGTGGGAGAGACTGTTACAATTATGGGATGGGTTCAGAAGAATCGGAATAAAGGGGGACTTGTATTTGTTGATGTCCGTGACCGCTCAGGTATTATTCAGGTAGTATTTGAGGATGGTTCGTGTGACGCTGACTTGATTGCAAGAGCGGCAAGCCTCCGCAGTGAATATGTAGTTGCAATTGTCGGAAAGGTTGAAAAACGTTCCGGTGCAGTGAATCAGAATATTGCGACAGGCGAGATTGAAGTAATTCCGGAGCAGATGAGAATTCTGTCCGAATCTGAGACACCGCCGTTTCCGATTGAAGAGAATTCTAAAACGAAGGAAGAGCTGCGTCTGAAATATCGCTATCTGGATTTGAGAAGACCGGATCTGCAGCGCAACCTGATGATGAGAAGTAAGATTGCAACATTGACTCGTCAGTTTCTTGCTGAAGAGGGCTTTCTGGAGATTGAGACGCCGGTTCTTGGAAAAACCACACCAGAGGGTGCGCGTGACTATCTTGTACCCAGCCGTATACACCCAGGCAGCTTTTACGGATTGCCTCAGTCGCCCCAGTTGTATAAACAGCTTTTGATGTGTTCTGGTTATGACCGTTATTTCCAGATTGCAAAATGTTTCCGCGATGAGGATCTTCGTGCCGACAGACAGCCGGAATTTACCCAGATTGACATGGAGCTGTCTTTTGTAGATGAAGAAGATGTTATGGATGTCAATGAAAGACTTCTTGCAAGATTATTTAAAGAGGTGCTGGACATTGATGTACAACTGCCGATTCAGAGAATGACATGGCAGGAGGCGATGGATCGTTTTGGCTCTGATAAGCCGGATATCCGTTTTGGAATGGAACTGGTCAATGTGACAGAGGTTGTCAGAGACAGTGAATTTGTTGTCTTTAAAGATGCCATTGAAAACGGTGGAACTGTCCGTGGCATTAATGCAAAGGGGCAGGGCGGTATGCCGCGTAAAAAGATTGATAAACTGGTAAGTTTTGCAAAAGATTTTGGGGCAAAAGGACTTGCATATATTGCAATTCATGAAGATGGCGCGGTGAAGTCTTCCTTTGCAAAATTTATGACAGAAGAGGAGACGGACGGTCTTGTTCAGGCGATGGGCGGAGAGGCTGGGGATTTGCTTCTCTTTGCAGCAGATAAGAATAAGGTTGTATGGGATGTCCTTGGAAATCTGCGTCTGGAGCTGGCGCGTCAGATGGATCTGCTTGATAAGAATGAGTATAAGTTCCTCTGGATTACAGAGTTCCCGCTGCTTGAATGGAGCGAAGAACAGAATCGTTACACTGCAATGCATCATCCGTTTACGATGCCGATGGAAGAGGATTGGAAATATATCGATACGGATCCGGGAAGAGTCCGTGCGAAAGCATATGACATCACACTGAACGGAAATGAAATCGGCGGCGGAAGTATTCGTATTCACCAGAACGATATTCAGGAGAAAATGTTTGAAGTTCTTGGGTTTACCAAAGAGGAGGCATACCGGCAATTCTCTTTCCTGCTGGATGCATTTAAGTATGGGGTACCGCCGCATGCAGGACTGGCATATGGGCTGGACCGTCTGGTTATGCTCATGGCAAAGGTAGACAGCATCCGTGATGTGATGGCATTCCCGAAAGTAAAAGATGCATCTTGTCTGATGACAAATGCACCGAGCCTGGCAGATGACAAGCAATTGGCTGAGCTGGGACTTGAGCTGAGAAAAGAAGAAAAGTCAGAGGAGAGCCCGGAAGAGTAGATAGAGTGTTGCTGCAAATTGCGGCGACGAAGTGGTAGAGCTGAATGAGGATGTCGCAAACTATGAATTTCTAAATTCAAAGGAAACGGCATCCTCTTTTTTATTTCATGGGATTCAGGTAATAAGTGCTTTTTTGAAACAAAGCTATGGAAATCCAATAATATTTTGAATAAAATTATCAGAACCCACTTGATACAGTCATAAGATGAAAAAAAATACAAAAGAAATATTAAAATTATATAACGGTATCATCTGAAAAAACATAATTGTGTAAATTATCAGATAAATATGTAAAATTTCAGACGCAAAAATTAAAAAAAGTATTTGACTTTCGGATATACCTGGTGTATAGTAAATATTGTTCCGAGGGGAACAGAAATAAGAAATGCGACAGTGGCTCAGTTGGTAGAGTACGACCTTGCCAAGGTCGGGGTCGCGGGTTCGAACCCCGTCTGTCGCTCTCGGTGAGGAGTAATGCAAAGCATTGCTCCTTTTTTTGGCATCCGCAGTTTTTGGAAAAAGCATGAAGTCATATAATGTTTGTGAAATAAGTAGCATTCCGATGCCGCCGTCATTTGTAAATGCGGGACGGTACAAACGATGGAAAATTACGGAATAGTATTTTACAAAATATAAAATATATGGTATAACTTAGCATAGCAAGCTATCTATTTGCCAATGCATGGGAAAGGCGAATATTTCCGCTGCTTTGTTACAGAAGAGAAAGGAGCCGGTTTTATGGAAAGTCGAGGGGAGCCCATAGGATTTACGGTAAAGCAAATCAATAATATTTATGAAAAAGATTTGAATGAAAAAATGAAGAAGATTGGGATTACATCTTCCCAGTGTGCGGTTCTGGACTATCTGTTTCATACGAACAAAGATGAAGTGAATCAACGGGATGTGGAGCGGCATCTGAGCCTGAAGAATCCGACGGTTACGGGGATTCTGAAACGGTTGGATGAAAAAGGATTTATTCTTTGCGTGCCGAACACGGCAGATAAACGGAAGAAAAATATTTATCTGACAGAGAAAGCATATGACGTCCAGCGGCGCATGGAAGCTGACCGGAAGAAACTTGACAGACAGCTTACGCGGGGAATGACAAAAAAGGAAGTGGGGGCACTCCGTAGAGGTCTGGACAAGGTGTTGAATAATATTGCAGAGCCATAACAGGCAAATCCATGTATGAATATGGAAAATAAAAGAAGAGCAAGCAGCAAAGCAGACTAAGAACGTCTGCTTTACAACTGGAAGGAGGAACGGATAAATGGGTTATGCAGATCATGTTTTTATAAATATGTGCCGGGACATTATTGAGAACGGTACGAGCACCGAGGGAGAAAAAGTGCGTCCGGTATGGGAGGACGGGACGCCTGCTTATACAATAAAGCGCTTTGGGGTAGTGAATCGGTATGATTTATCAAAAGAATTTCCTGCGCTGACACTGCGCCGGACCGCAATCAAAAGCTGTGTGGATGAGCTTCTGTGGATATGGCAGAAAAAATCCAACAACATTCATGAATTGAACAGCCACATCTGGGACAGTTGGGCAGATGAGAACGGCTCTATTGGAAAAGCGTACGGGTATCAGATGCAGGTAAAGCATCAATATAAGGAAGGGATGATGGATCAGGTAGACCGTGTCATTTATGATTTGAAAAATAATCCATACAGCCGGCGGATTATGACGAATATCTATGTACATCAGGATTTGCATGAGATGAATCTTTACCCTTGCGCTTACAGTATGACGTTCAATGTGACAAAAGAAAAAAATAGTGATAAACTAACATTGAATGGAATTCTGAATCAGCGCTCGCAGGATGTGCTTGCCGCAAATAATTGGAATGTCTGCCAGTATGCCGTACTTTTGCATATGCTGGCGCAGGTGTGCGATATGAAAGCCGGAGAGTTTGTGCATGTCATTGCAGATGCACATATTTACGACAGACATGTACCGTTGATTGAAGAACTGATATCAAGAGAACCACTCCCGGCACCGACATTCTGGCTGAATCCGGAGGTAAAAGATTTTTATGATTTTACCACGGATGATATACGGTTGGAGAATTACGAGACACATCCACAGATTAAAAACATACCGATTGCGGTATAATGAATGTAAAGGGGACAGTCCCTTCTGAGAAGGGACTGTCCCCTTTACAGACGGAATTCAGAATATTCTGACGATTCAGCGAAAAGGAGGACAAACAGATGAATGTTATCGCAGCAGTAGATAAGAATTGGGCAATTGGAAACAAGAACCGGCTTTTGACGAGTATCCCGGCGGATATGAAGTTTTTCCGTGAGAAGACGAGTGGTCATGTGGTTGTGATGGGGCGGAAGACTTTGGAGAGTTTCCCGAACGGTCTGCCGCTGAAAAACCGGATTAATATTGTATTGACAGGAAACCGGAATTATCAGGTTAAGGATGCCGTGATTGTGCACACGAAGGAAGAGCTTCTGGAGGAGTTGAAAAACTATGCGCCGGAAGAGTTGTATGTGATTGGCGGGGGAAGCATTTATGAAATGCTGCTTCCATATTGTGAGACGGCTTATATTACGAAGATAGACCACGCCTACGAGGCGGATACATTTTTTCCGAATCTGGATGAGAAACCGGATTGGGAAATGACGGAGAAGAGCGAGGAGCAGACTTGTTTTGATTTGGAATATGTTTTCTCAAAATATGAACGGAAAAAGTAATATGAGGAAAAGAACCGGAAGGGCAGTGCTTGCAGCGGTTCTCGCTGTAGCCTTGCTGACGGGCTGTGCGGGCGGCACGGTGAAAACAGAACCCACAGACAGGGACAGACTGAATGTGGTGACGACTATTTTCCCGCAGTATGATTTTGTGCGTCAGATTGCCGGGGGAAATGTTTCCCTGAAAATGTTGCTGAAACCGGGGGAAGAGACACATTCGTATGAGCCGACCCCTCAGGACATAATCGCAATTCAGAAGGCAGATTTGTTTATCTATGTGGGCGGTGAAAACGATGAGTGGGTGGAGGATATTATGGATTCCCCGGAGATGGAGCATGTGCGGAGGATTCGTCTGGTAGATTGTGTAGATACGACACTGGAAGAAGAACATAAGGAAGGTATGCAGGAAGAGCGCGGGCATAAGCACCCGGATGAAGAGTATAAGGAAGGATTGAAGGAAGAGAGCGGGGATGCCCGCCCGGACGATGAGTATACTTCGGCACAGGACACAAACGAGTCTGCCGACAGGCATGTTTCAACGCATACGGCAGGTGAGACAGAGGAGGAACATAACGAACATGTGCACACGATGGATGAACATGTGTGGACATCTCCGGAAAATGCAGTCGAGATTGTGGATAAGATTACGGAAACACTGTGCGGGTTGGACAGTGAACATGCGGTGGAGTATCGGACCAATCAGAAAGCCTATGACAGCCGGCTTGAGGAACTGGATGGGGAGTTCCGCCGGACTGTGGCGCAGGCAAACCGCCATACGCTGCTGTTTGGCGACCGTTTTCCGTTCCGGTATTTTGTTGCGGAGTATGGGTTGGATTATTATGCAGCATTTTCCGGCTGTGCATCGGATACGGAGCCGAGTGCGGCAACAATGGCGTTTTTGATAAATAAGGTAAGAGAAGAACAGATACCGGTCGTACTAAAAATGGAACTTAGCAACGATAATATTGCAAAAGCAATTGCAGAGGCAACCGGAGCTGAGGTGTGTGTGTTTTACAGCAGTCACAATATCAGCGCGGAACAGTTCGAAGCGGGTGTGACGTATCTTGATTTGATGAAGAAAAATGTAGAGACTTTGAAGGAGGCACTGCGATAAATGGCATTGGTTCAGTGTGACAATATTTCAATTGCATATGAAGGGCAGACTGTGGTGTATGACTTATCTTTTGAGATTCATCAGGGTGATTATCTTTGTATTGTCGGGGAAAATGGTTCGGGAAAAAGTACGCTTGTGAAGAGTCTGCTCGGACTGAAAAGCCCGTCAAAAGGGAAAATTATTCTTAATGATGGACTCAGACAGAATGAAATTGGTTATCTGCCGCAGCAGAATGATGTGCAGAAAGATTTTCCGGCAAGCGTGTATGAAGTGGTGTTGTCCGGACGGCTGAACAGCCGGGGATTCCGTCCATTTTACACAGCAGGAGATAAAAAAGCTGCGAAAGAAAATATGCAGTTGCTTGGGATTGAAGGGCTTGGGAAAAACTGTTTCCGGGATTTGTCCGGCGGACAGAAACAGCGTGTGCTGCTGGCACGGGCACTTTGTGCGACAAAAAAGCTGCTTCTGCTGGATGAACCGGTGACCGGACTGGATCCGATTGTGACAGCAGAGTTTTATCAATTAATTAAAGAAGTAAACGAGAAATCAAAAATTGCGGTCGTGATGGTGTCACATGACATTGAAAGTGCGGTGCGGGATGCATCCCATATTTTGCATTTGCAGGAAACAGCATTGTTCTTCGGGACCGCAGAGGATTATAGGAAAAGTCCGGTTGGGCGCCAGTTTATTAAAAGCGGTCAGATGCAGCCGGAGGCAGAAAAAACAGCGGGAGGTGAGCGGTCATGATTCATACAATTGTAGAAATGCTTTCCTATCCGTTCATGGTGCGGGCATTTACCGTGGGAATTCTTGTGTCACTGTGCTCCGCCCTTCTCGGAGTCAGCCTTGTACTGAAACGTTACTCCATGATTGGAGACGGGCTTTCCCATGTGGGGTTTGGCGCATTGGCGGTTGCGGCGGCATTGAATGCAGCACCGCTTGCAGTAGCAATCCCGGTTGTGATTGTGGCGGCAGTTTTGCTGCTGCGGGTAAGTGACAGCAGCAAAATGAAAGGTGATGCAGCGATTGCACTTATTTCCACAAGTGCGCTGGCAGTCGGGGTGATGGTGATTTCCATGACAACCGGAATGAATACGGACGTCTACAATTATATGTTCGGAAGTATTCTGGCGATGAGCAGTGAAGATGTGGAAATGAGTGTGCTGTTATCAGTAATTGTGCTGGCGCTTTACATTTTCTTCTATAATAAGATATTTGCTATCACATTTGATGAGACATTTGCTCAGGCAACGGGGGTGAGAGCGAATCTGTATAATACATTAATCGCGGTTCTGACCGCCGTGACAATCGTACTTGGTATGCGGATGATGGGTACACTGCTGATTTCCAGTCTGATTATCTTCCCCGCGTTGACATCCATGCGGGTTTGTAAAACATTTCGCAGCGTGATTTTGAATTCTGCGATTTTGTCGGTAGTTTGTTTCTGCATTGGAATTTCGGTATCCTATTTCTTCGCAACTCCTGCGGGGGCAAGTGTGGTAGTGGTAAATCTGGCAATGCTTGCGGTGTACACCATAATTGGGCTGATAAAAGAAAAACGAAAAATCTGCCGTTGACAAACGCATTTTCAACTATTATAATTAACAATAAATTTAGCAATATGGTATTGAAAATGCAGTGACAAGGAGGAGTACATCCTTTCCTAAAACAAAGAGAGAAGATGGGCGGTGCGAATCTTCATGAAGGAGTGATGGAAGTAGCCTTTGAGCAGTGGATTGAACGAGCGCGGCAGAAGCTTTAGTAGGCTCCAACGTAGTTCCCACGTTACAGGGAAACAGTATCGGAAGTGATTCCTGTACTGGCAGAGTGCAGAGAGGATTCTCTGAATTTAGGTGGTACCGCGGACTTGACTATTCGCCCTAAGCTGATTGGCAGCTTAGGGTTTTCTTTTTCTTATTTTCCTTTCGGAAAACAGAAAGAGAACCTATTTTTCCGCTGACAGGAACATGCACGTTTTTGTCAGGCGGGAGTAATATTACCGGTACAGCGTTTAAGAAGCATGGCTGCTTGGCTCGTTGCTCGCGGGAATAAAGAAGGAGGCAGATTCAGACATGAAACAGATTTCAGGTAACAAATTATTAGTAAAGGCATTGAAAGAAGAGGGGGTTGACACACTGTTTGGTTATCCGGGGGCGTGTACGATTGATATCAGCGATGAATTGTATAAACAGAATGACATCCGGGTGATTCTTCCGCGTCATGAGCAGGCACTTGTCCATGCGGCAGATGCATATGCGAGAACCACAGGAAAGGTCGGTGTCTGTCTGGTGACAAGCGGACCGGGGGCAACAAATCTTGTGACAGGACTTGCAACGGCGAATTATGACAGCGTACCGCTTGTATGTTTTACCGGTCAGGTGGCGAGACATCTGATTGGCAACGATGCATTTCAGGAGGTTGATATTGTCGGCATTACGAGAAGTATTACAAAATATGGGGTGACAGTCCGTAATCGCGAGGATTTGGGACGCATTATAAAAGAAGCATTTTACATTGCGCAGACAGGAAAACCGGGACCGGTTCTGATTGATTTGCCGAAAGATGTGATGGCAGAGCCCGGCAGTGCAGAATATCCGAAGGCGGTCAATATCCGTGGTTACAAACCGAGTACGGGGGTGCATATCGGCCAGTTAAAACGTGCGATAAAAATGCTCAATAAGGCGGAACGCCCGCTGTTTCTTGCCGGAGGCGGGGTAAATATTTCCGGAGCGAATGCCGTGTTTAAAGAGGTTGTTGAAAAGACGAATGTTCCGGTTGTAACAACCGTCATGGGGCGCGGGGCGGTTCCGACCAACCATCCGTTATTTGTCGGGAATTTGGGAATGCATGGTGCGTATGCCGCAAATATGGCAGTCGGTGAGTGTGATTTGCTGTTTTCTATCGGAACCCGGTTCAATGACCGGATTACCGGAAAACTGCATGAATTTGCGCCACATGCCCAGATTGTACATATTGACATTGATACCGCATCCATTTCCAGAAATATCCATGTAGATGTACCAATCGTAGCCGATGCAAAAGAGGCAATTACGAAAATGAATGAGTATGTGAATGCCTGTAATACAAAAAAATGGCTGGATGAAATCGGCGGATGGCAGCAGGAGCACCCGCTGACAATGAAGAAACACGCAGAGATGGGACCGATGGACATTATCCGGGAAATTAACCGCCAGTTTGAGGAGGCGATTGTGGTTACAGATGTAGGCCAGCATCAGATGTTTGCAGCACAGTATACGGAGATTACCGAGAAGAAGAAAATCATTATGTCAGGCGGGCTCGGCACCATGGGATATGGTTTTCCCGGAGCCATCGGGGCAAAGCTCGGCAATCCGGATACCCCGGTCATTATGATTTCCGGAGATGGCGGTATGCAGATGAATATTCAGGAATTTGCAACAGCGGTGCTGGAAGAACTTCCGCTGATTCTCTGCGTGTTCAATAATACCTATCTCGGAATGGTACGCCAGTGGCAGAAATTATTTTACGGAAAACGTTATGGAATGACTGACCTCCGCTCAGGTGCGCTGTCACGCAGGACGAACGGAGAGGAAAAGCCGGAATATACGCCTGATTTCATTAAGCTGGCGGAAAGTTATGGCGCGAAGGGAATCCGTGTGACAAAGAAAGAGGAGATTGCAGCGGCATTTGAAGAGGCGAAGAAAAATACCAAGGTTCCGACATTGATTGAATTTATCATTGATCCGGAAGAAATGGTATATCCGATGATTCAGCCGGGAGGGACTCTGGAAGATATGATTATGGATTGTTAGGAGGATGAGAAGATGGATAGCAATGTAAAGAAGAGATGGATTTCATTATATGTAGAAAACCAGGTAGGCGTACTTTCCAAGATTTCCGGGCTTTTTTCCGGAAAATCCTACAATCTGGACAGTCTGACGGTAGGTACGACGGAAGACCCGACAGTCTCACGTATGACAATCGCAACAGTCAGCGATGACGAGACATTTGAACAGATTAAGAAACAGCTCAACCGCCTGGTGGAGGTAATTAAGGTTATTGATTTTACTGATATATTTGTACGGATGAAGGAAATTCTATATGTGAAAGTAAGAAAATGTACGCAGGAGGATAAAGTGGAGCTGTTCCAGATTGCGGAGACATTTAAAGCGAGGGTCATTGATTACGGAAGAGACAGCCTGTTGCTGGAGTTTGTGCAGACTGCGACCAAAAATGATGCGGTGATTAAGCTGATGAAGGAAGAGTTTAAAAATATCGAAGTGGTGCGCGGAGGAAGTGTGGGAATCGAGTCGATTAGTATGATGGAGCGGTAGGAATAAAAACAGTACGGTTCTAAACCCAGACGTCTGAAAAACCGAGCGCACTCTTGATTTTTTAATTTGATAGGTTTATAATCATCTACATCGAATGAATGTTAGTTTATATTTTTATTGGAATGGAGGAAATACAAATGGAGAAGAAAAGCATTGATTGGGAGAATCTGGGGTTTGCCTATTTACAGACTGAGAAACGTTATGTTTCCAATTTTAAGGACGGCAACTGGGATGACGGATGTCTGACAGAGGATGCCAATATCGTTATGAATGAGTGCGCCGGTGTACTGCAGTATGCCCAGACCATTTTTGAAGGGATGAAGGCTTATACGACAGAAGACGGGCATATCGTTGTTTTCCGTCCTAATCTGAATGCAGAGCGTATGACAGACTCTGCAAAGAGACTGGAAATGCCTCCTTTCCCGGCAGAACGTTTTCTGGATGCTGTTGAGCAGGTTGTAAAGGCAAATGCAGCATATGTACCGCCATTTGGATCAGGAGCCACACTTTATATCAGACCTTATATGTTTGGTATCAATCCTGTTATTGGTGTAAAACCGGCAGATGAGTATCAGTTCCGTATTTTTACCACTCCTGTAGGGCCATATTTCAAGGGCGGTGTTAAACCGCTGACAATCTGTGTTTCTGATTTTGACCGCGCAGCGCCGCGCGGAACAGGCCACATCAAAGCGGGACTGAACTATGCAATGAGTTTACATGCAATTGTTACAGCGCATGCAAATGGATTCGATGAGAATATGTATCTTGATTCTGCGACAAGAACAAAAGTCGAAGAGACAGGCGGGGCAAACTTCCTGTTTGTGACAAAAGACAACAAGGTTGTAACACCTCACTCAAGCACAATCCTGCCGTCTGTAACAAGACGTTCTCTGATGTATGTTGCAGAGCACTATCTCGGACTGGAAGTAGAAGAAAGAGATGTATATTTCGATGAAGTGAAAGATTTTGCCGAGTGCGGACTTTGCGGGACGGCAGCGGTTATTTCTCCGGTAGGAAAGGTTGTTGACCACGGCAGAGAAATCTGTTTCCCAAGTGGAATGGAGAAGATGGGACCAATCACACAGAAATTGTACGATACATTGACGGGGATTCAGATGGGACACATTGAAGCTCCGCAAGGGTGGATTAAAGTAATCGAATAGTTAAGATGGCAAATCAAGATCTCTATATCAGAAATGGTATAGGGGTCTTTTTTCTGCTTTTTCTTTACAAGAATTTTACGGAATGTTATGATAGACAACATGGGAAAATTAAAACGGGAAGTATAAAGTATGAAACGGGGACTGATTATCACAGCCTTCCTTATCGTTGCCGGCATATGTTTTGGTATCCAGCCATTGACAGTGCAGGCGGAAATTGCATCTGATAATGCATTTGAGGGGGCTGTGTGGGAAAAAATAATAGAAGATGATTTGGAGGGCGGACAGGGAGTCGTGCAATCCATCTGTGCGACAGAGGATTATATTATTTGTCTGGAAAATTATGCAGAGGATGCAGGAACTCCGGATATTGTCAAGGCGTATTATCGAAATAATACAGATGAAGACGGCAAAAAAGTTGAGCAGTATTCATTGGCGAAGCGCGTGGCGGATACCGGTTATGAGCACTGTAACGGAATGGCATATAACCCCAATACAAAAGAGATTGCAGTTGCATTGTATACAAGCTATAACGCAGAAAACAGGGGATGTATTTATATTATGGATTCTGAAACTTTAGAGTATAAGAATAAGATTCAGATTTCAGATGAATATAACATTTTGGGAATCGGATATGACAAAGAAAATGACCGATATGTGATGCAGACAAACGTGGAAGGCGGATACAGTTTCAAGATTCTTAACAATCAGTTTCAGGTTATGGAAGACTTAGGGCAGTATGACGGAACTGCAAAAGGAAGTAATTTTCAGGATCTTTGTGTCAGTGGAGATTATATCATCAATTTTCCGCTGACTCTGTCTATGGGAATCGGAGATTATATCAATATGTATTCCATTTCAAAACGGGCAATTGTATCGGACGCGAAGTTAGATTTTCCATTTGAAAATGTGACAATGGACGAGCCGGAAGGAATTTGTGAACTGGAACCCGGTGTGTTTGCTGCAGTAGTGAATGAAGAGCGTACAGACGGGAGCCGGAAGTTCTGTGTGTATAAAACGATGGTGCCTTATAACTTCAGTGCAGCGGAGATTAAACAGGCAGAGAAAGAAAAAGCGAATGAAGAGCAACAGATTGTCGGGATGCCAGACAAAACAAAAGTATTTTCGAGAAAAGCAATATTAAAAACAGGATTAATTGTTGTGGTTGCCGGAATCGTAAGTTTTGTATTCTATATGCGGCTTGTTACAATCAAGCGGGAACGGCAGAGAAAGCTGGAACATGCAAGAAAAGAACGCCAGCGTATACAGGAATTGTATGAACAATAGAGAAAACGGAATTCAAAGGGGACAGTCCCTTCTGACAGGGGACTGTCCCCTTTGAACTATAATGCAAAAACTCTTGTTGCGATACTGAAATATATGATAATTGAGCATGTATCCACAAGGGTTGTAATCAGTGGCGATGCCATAATTGCCGGGTCAAGACCAATTTGTTTTGCAAGCAGCGGTAATATACAGCCGATTAATTTGGAAATGATTACCGTGGCAATGAGTGAAAATGAAATTACGAGGGCCAGCCCCAGATTATGGTACATCAAAAAGATGCGGGCTCCATTTGCGGTGGCAAGTACAATGCCAACAAGTAAGGAGACTTCAAATTCTTTCCATACAACCCGGAAAAAGTCATGGAACCGGATTTCATCCAGTGCAATTCCGCGGATGACCAGTGTGGAACTCTGGGAACCGCAGTTTCCTCCGGTGTCCATCAGCATCGGGATGAAGGAGACGAGCAGTGGAATGGCTGCAAATGCATTTTCATATTTTGTGATAATCGTTCCGGTGATGATAGAAGAAAACATCAAAATAAGCAGCCATGGAATTCTTCGTTTTGCATGGGAAAACGCAGAAGTCTCGAAATAAGTTTTTTCACTTGGCGCCACTGCGGCCATCTTTGTGATATCTTCGGTTGCCTCATCGACCATGACATCCATTGCATCGTCAAATGTGACGATACCGACAAGCAGTCCTTCAGCGTCCAGAACCGGAAGTGCAAGCAAATCATATTTTCGGAAAATCTGTGCAACATTTTCCTGATCCATGTGGGTGAAAACCGAGATGATTTCTGTCTCCATGAGATTTTGAATCAGGACTTCGTCATCTGTCGTCATCAAATCTTTAGCGGAGACTATACCCACCAGTTTGCGGTGGTCGGTTACATAACACGTATAAATGGTCTCTTTGTGTATGCCGGTTTCCTTGATGTGAGCCATCGCCCGGGAAACAGTCCAGTCCGATTTCAAATCTACATATTCAGTAGTCATAATGCTGCCGGCGCTGTCCTCCGGGTAATTCAGCAGCCGGTTAATAGTATCGCGGTCTTCATGGCTGATTGTGTCCAGAATCCGGGTAACCAGATTTGCCGGGAGTTCCTCCAGCATATCGACAGTATCGTCCATATACAAATCATCGAGCAGTTCACGAAGCTCCTTTTCGGAAAATATTTCGACAAGGTAAGACTGCATAGAATTATTCATATTGGAAAATACTTCTGCTGCCTTGTCTTTTGGAATCAGGCGGAAAACCAATGCCAGTTCTTTATCATTGAGTTCAGAAAGCAGTGAGGCTATGTCCACCGCATTCATGACATCCAAAATACTTCTTACAGCTTTGAATTGGCGCTGCTGAAGAAGTTTTACAAAAATATCTTTGTTCATCATAATGATACCCCCAGTGTTCTAATTGTTGTATGTTTGTTTCGTCTTGCGAGTGATAACTGGCTCCCGAGTCCATAACCTCACCACCTTTTGTTGTAGTTTTTAAATGGGACTGTCCCTTCTGACAGGGGACTGTCCCATTTGCACTCCATTGTCAGAAAATTGTGACAATAAAAAAGGATTTCCCCATTGCCTAAACAATGAAGAAATCCATATACTCACAGAAAATCCAATACCATCGTTCAAGCTTTAGCATCACAGGGCATATATCAATTGCATTAAGTTATGCCTTCACGACATAGCCTGCTAACCAACTTGTTGTGTCTCCACAATCTCGCGGCAGCAATCTTAGGAAATCTCCAAATCCCTGTGGTAACCTCACCTACCGAAATAACAGTAAATGTATTCTTTTATCGTGTTTATAATATAGCAGTTTTCAGGCGATGTCAATATAAATTTGGAAAATGTAATTGACATTATCCGACAATTGGGATAAGATACACATATCCGCTGGCGGGTTCTTTCGCCGGCAAACCACAATTTTAGTAATCCAGTCGTTTCGACCAAGATTCAATGAAGAGTTATGTTAAAAAAGAAAGGGAGTGCGTAGATGAGTGTCAGCACAGTGTTATCTGCCGCTGTTTTCGGACTTAAGGCAGAGTTTGTCAATGTTGAGGCAGATGTAAGCAATGGACTTCCGGCGTTCCATATGGTGGGATATCTTTCGTCGGAAGTGAAAGAGGCAGTGGAGCGGGTCAGGACTGCGATTCGCAATTCCGGGCTGGAGTTCCCGGCAAAGAAAGTTGTGATTAATCTGGCTCCGGCAACCATTAAGAAGAGAGGGGCAATGTTTGATCTGCCGATTGCGTTGGCAATTCTTGTGTCTCTCGGACAATTAAAACAGGAGCGTGTCGGCAAACTGCTCATCTTGGGAGAATTGGGGCTGGATGGGACGGTGCAGCGGGTGCCGGGGATCCTTCCGATTGTCCTCGAGGCTCAGGACGCCGGGGTGACCAGTTGCATGATACCGAAGGAAAATGCGTTGGAAGGGGCGCTTGCCGAAGGAATGGAGATTATCGGAGTGCGGAGTCTGCAGGAGGCGGTTGCCCATATTCAGGGCACGTTAGAAATTCCGCCGGAACCGTATCCGGTGCAGAGGATGTATTCCCATGCAGGGACAGAAAAGTTGGATTACAGCGATGTATATGGGCAGGAAGTTGTAAAACGCGCGGCGGAGGTCGCGGTGGCGGGCTGTCACAATCTGCTGCTCATCGGTCCTCCGGGGAGTGGAAAATCAATGATAGCAAAAAGGATTCCGACCATATTTCCTCCGATGACGATGGAAGAATGCATGGAAACAACGAAAATATACAGTATTTTGAGTATGCTGGATGAACAAAATCCCTTGATTCGCAGGCGCCCGTTTCGAAGTGTGCATCACACGGCAACGAAAACGGCGATGGTTGGCGGAGGCGTGATTCCAACGCCGGGGGAAATCAGTCTTGCACACGGCGGGGTGCTATTTTTGGATGAACTGCCGGAATTTCGCAGAGAGGTACTGGAAGTTCTCCGGCAGCCGCTGGAAGAACGGCAGATTCGGATTACAAGAAGCAGCGGGACTTGTCAGTTTCCGGCAAATTTTATCCTAGTCGGAGCAATGAATCCCTGTCCGTGCGGCTGTTACCCGGATTTGAACCGATGCAGTTGTACGGACAAAGAAATACAACGGTATATGGGCAGACTGAGCCAGCCGTTTCTGGACCGGATGGATATTTGCGTAGAAGCCCCGCAGGTGAAGTATGAGGCCCTGAAGGGACAGAGACAGGAAGAGCGTTCCGCGGATATCCAAGAGAGGGTGGGCCGCGCCAGAGAGGTACAGAATGAACGGTACAAAGGAACCGGAATCCGGTCCAATGCAGCGTTGGAAGGACGGAATCTGGAGCGGTACTGTGAACTGGGAAAAACTGAAGAACGGTTGATGCAGCAGGCATTTTCAAGATTGAGGCTGACAGCACGCACCTATCACAAGGTACTGAAAGTTGCACGCACAATTGCGGATTTGGATGGACAGGAGAAAATCAACACGGAACATTTGCAGGAGGCAATCGGATACCGCACTATAAACAAAAAATATTGGGGAAGGGGTGCATAGGACGCGTGATGCATAAAAAGTATGAATACTGGCTGGCGGCGATTCCGGGGCTGGCAAATGGAAGTAAACAAATGTTGCGGGAACACATGAAATCCGCAGAACGTGCCTATTATATAGAAGAAACAGCGTTGCAGAAGTTAGACTTTCTGACAGAAAAAGACAGGGAAATCCTTCGTCAGGCGAAAAAGAAGTACAATCCGGAAGAAATCTGTGAAGAACTGGAAACGAAACAGATTCAGGTGGCAATATATTTTGAAGAAACATATCCAAGCCGTTTGAAAATGATTGCAGATAATCCGTATGCAATTTATTTCAAGGGAAATCTTCCGGATGAGAAACAATACAGTGTCGGAATGGTGGGGGCGCGTAGATGTACTGCATATGGGGAAACGTATGCGTATGAATATGCAAAAATATTGTCCGAATTCCACATTCAGATTATCAGCGGACTGGCGAGAGGAATTGACGGAGTCAGTCAGCGCGGAGCGCTGGTCGGGGGAGGTAAAACCTTCGCCGTCATGGGAAATGGCGTGGATATCTGTTATCCACGGGAGAACAGCGGGCTGTACGGCGATATTCTGGCAGCAGGCGGCGGAATCCTGTCGGAACTTCCGCCGGGGACTCCGCCGATGCCATATCAGTTTCCGAGGAGGAACAGAATTATCAGCGGATTGTCCGATACTGTGCTTGTAATGGAGGCACGGGAAAAGAGCGGCTCTCTGATTACCGCGGATATGGCGCTGGAACAGGGAAAGGATGTCTATGCGCTGCCGGGATCGGTAGACAGCGCACTGAGCCTCGGGTGCAACCGGTTAATCTGGCAGGGCGCCGGAATTTTGCTTTCCCCGGGACATCTTCTGGAAGAACTGGGGGTTGTGAATCATGAAGATTATATGAAATTTTCCGGAAAATCTGATGAGAAATGCGTGGAAAAGAAAAAAGTGCTTGAAACAAAAGAAAATTTGGTGTATAGTTCAGTTGGTTTTCATCCAAAAAGTGCCAACCAGATTGTCAGTGAGACAGGGCTGCCTGCACAGGTGGTATTCCAACTTCTGAGTGCACTGGAGATACAGGGGATGATTAAAGAAGTTTCAAAGAATTATTATGTCAAAGCATAAAGATATCGGGAAATGAGATGAGGGCAATGGCGATATCTGGAAAAATATGCTTGAAATGAGAACGGAACACCGTTCAGATGGAGGAAGATATATTTATGGCACATTATCTTGTTATCGTGGAGTCGCCTGCGAAAGTAAAGACAATAAAAAAATTCCTGGGCAGCAGTTACACTGTTGCAGCATCCAACGGACATGTGCGGGATCTCCCAAAAAGCCAGCTTGGGATAGACGTGGAGCACGATTACGAACCGAAATACATTACGATTCGGGGAAAAGGTGACATTCTTGCCAATTTAAGAAAAGAAGCGAAAAAAGCAGATAAAGTATTTCTGGCAACTGACCCTGACCGTGAAGGAGAGGCAATATCATGGCATCTGGCAGCGGCATTGAAACTGGACGACAAGAAGATGCGCCGGATTACATTTAACGAGATTACGAAAAGTGCGGTAAAGACATCATTAAAAGAACCGCGTGAGATTGATATGGATTTGGTTGATGCGCAGCAGGCGCGCCGCGCGCTGGACCGTATGGTGGGATACCGCATCAGCCCGCTGCTGTGGGCAAAGGTAAAACGTGGCTTGAGCGCGGGACGTGTACAGTCTGTGACGCTGCGTATTATTGCGGATCGGGAGGAAGAAATCAATGCATTTATTCCGGAAGAATACTGGACGCTTGATGCATTACTTCAGGTAGAGGGAGAAAAACGTCCGCTGAAAGCAAAATTTTACGGGACAGAGAAAAATAAAGTGACCATTCACTCTGAGCAGGAACTGAATGAGATTCTGAAAAAACTGGAGCATGCGGATTATAAAGTAACTGACATTAGGACCGGCGAGAGAACGAGAAAGGCGCCGCTGCCGTTTACCACAAGCACATTGCAGCAGGAGGCGGCGAAGGCATTGAATTTTGGTACACAGAAGACAATGCGCATTGCACAGCAGCTCTATGAAGGAATTGATATTAAGGGAAACGGTACGGTCGGTGTCATTACTTACCTGCGTACGGATTCTACAAGAATCTCCGAAGAGGCAGATGCAGCGGCAAGAAGTTATATTTCCGAGACATATGGAAATGAATATGCGGCAGCGGGCAGCGCAGAGAGAAAGTCCGGCAAAAAGATTCAGGACGCCCATGAGGCAATTCGTCCGTCCGATATTACAAGGACCCCGGCATCGATTAAAGATTCTCTGACACGTGACCAGTTCCGTCTGTACCAGTTGATTTGGAAACGGTTTACCGCCAGCCGTATGAAACCGGCTGTGTTTGAGACAACATCGGTAAAAATCGGTGCAGGTGAGTATATATTTGCAGTGTCCACTTCCCGATGCGTGTTTGAAGGATTCCGCACTGTATATACAGAGGCGGATGAAGAAAAAGAAGAGAGCAATGTTCTTGTAAATGGATTGAGCATGGATTCTGTCCTGACAAAAAAAGAGTTTGAAACGAAACAGCATTTTACACAGCCGCCGGCACATTATACGGAGGCATCGCTTGTAAAGACCCTGGAGGAGCAGGGAATCGGACGTCCAAGCACGTATGCTCCGACAATTTCAACGATTATTGCGCGGCGTTATGTGACAAAAGAGGGAAGAAACCTTTATATGACTGAGATTGGCGAGGTTGTCAACAATATGATGAAACAGTCATTCCCGAGTATTGTGGATGTCAGTTTCACAGCCAATATGGAAGGACTCCTGGATATGGTTGAGGAAGGAAAGATTCCGTGGAAAGAAGTAATCCGGAACTTCTATCCGGATTTGGATGAGGCGGTCAAGGTTGCTGAAAAGGAACTGGAGAGTGTCAAAATCGAGGACGAGGTGACTGATGTTATTTGTGAGGAATGCGGGCGCAACATGGTAATCAAGTATGGCCCGCATGGAAAATTCCTTGCATGTCCTGGATTTCCGGAATGCAGAAATACAAAGCCATATCTGGAAAAAATCGGCGTGCCGTGCCCGGTCTGCGGAAAAGATGTTGTAATCCGCAAGACGAAGAAGGGCAGACGCTATTATGGCTGTGAAAATAATCCGGAATGTGAATTTATGTCGTGGCAGAAACCATCGAAAGAGAAGTGCCCGAAGTGCGGTGGTTACATGGTAGAAAAGGGAAATAAGCTTGTCTGTGCGGATGAAAAATGTGGATATGTGACATCTCTTCCGAAAAATGTGGAAAAATAAAAAACAATCCGTAAATTCGATTGCTATTTGTAAAATTGTATGATAACATAGTTTTGTCTAGCGAATTAAAACGAGTTGTGTATACAATTCTAATGTGGAGGAAATTATGAGTGTACAGTTATTAGATAAGACAAGAAAGATAAACAAATTATTGCATAATAATAACTCCAGCAAGGTTGTGTTCAATGATATCTGTGCTGTTTTGACGGAAATCCTGAATTCCAATGTACTTGTTGTGAGCAAGAAGGGAAAGGTTCTTGGAACAAGCAGATGCAGCAGGGTGAACCCGATTGCCGAACTTTTGGAAGAGCGTGTCGGAACACACATTGATAAGATGCTCAATGAGCGTCTCTTAAGTATTTTGTCAACAAAAGAGAATGTCAATTTAGAGACACTTGGTTTTTCTTCTGATGTTGTAAAAGGATATCAGGCAATCATCACACCAATCGATATCGCGGGAGAACGTCTGGGAACATTGTTTATTTATAAGCAAAATGAGGCATATGAGATAGATGATATTATTCTGAGTGAGTATGGAACAGCAGTAGTCGGGCTGGAGATGCTTCGTTCCGTCAATGAGGAAAGCGCTGAAGAGTCAAGGAAAGAACATATTGTACAATCTGCAATCAGTACACTGTCATTCTCCGAACTGGAAGCTATCATTCATATTTTTGAAGAATTGAATGGTAATGAAGGGATTCTTGTTGCAAGTAAGATTGCAGACCGTGTTGGCATTACCCGTTCTGTGATTGTTAATGCACTGCGCAAGTTCGAAAGTGCGGGTGTGATTGAATCCCGTTCCTCCGGTATGAAGGGTACATACATTAAAGTGCTGAACGATTATGTATTTACGGAGCTGGAAAAAATAAAAAAAGAAAGACTGTAAGGAATTGGCAGGATTACAATTATAAAACGTTCAATCAGCAGGGGTGTCAGAATTCTGATGCCCCTTATCTGATAAAACAGAAATCCAAAGGAGGCAATAAGGATGTACGAAGGAAATGCAGTAGCTTTACAGATGGCAAAGACAATTTCTGCGGATGCAGTATTTGATGATACGACGCACAGGTGTCAGGTTTTCCGGTATGATATGGAAGAAGATTACATATATTTAAAACTGAGGGAAGATGATTTGAAGGCAATTTCACTGGATGCGAAATACCAGTGTTATATTTCTACAAAAACAGAACTGCTCTTTTGCAGCGGTGTAGTAAAGGAACGCTATCAGTCGGAGAATGGAAACATGCTTGTGTTCCGGATTGAGAACGGTTTTTACACGATGGAAAGAAAAAAGGCGGAATAAAAAGGGATATAAACTAATTATAAAAATTTGGAAACTCTGTTGACAAATGGTTGGCAGAGTGTTATTTTATATTCATGGGTTAGCACTCGTGATAATTGAGTGCTAACAAACAAAATATTTAAGGAGGAATTACAATGAAGTTAGTACCATTGGGTGACAAGATTGTATTAAAACAGTTAGAAGCAGAAGAGACAACAAAGTCAGGTATCGTTCTACCGGGGCAGGCAAAAGAGAAACCGCAGGAAGCAGAAGTTATCGCTGTCGGACCTGGCGGCAATATAGATGGAAAAGAAGTAACAATGCAGGTAAAGACCGGGGACAAAGTAATTTATTCCAAGTATGCGGGAACAGAAGTAGAGCTTGACGGAGAAGAATACATCATTGTAAAACAGGGTGATATCTTAGCAATTGTAGAGGCATAAAACATTTGACAAGGCAGTTTCGGTACTGATGCCTTCTGCTGCCCGGAGGATATCGGGATTATACCGTATTTGACGAACCGGGCTTTCAGCGGGTATCGGGTGAGACAGAAAATAATTCGAAATAAAAAGTAGGAGTGATTATCATGGCAAAGGAAATTAAATATGGCGCAGAAGCCAGAGCAGCACTGGAAAAAGGTGTAAATCAGCTTGCAGATACAGTAAGGGTAACATTGGGACCAAAAGGAAGAAACGTAGTATTGGATAAGTCTTTTGGAGCTCCGCTGATTACAAACGATGGTGTAACAATCGCGAAAGAGATTGAGCTGGAAGATGGATTTGAGAATATGGGAGCACAGCTTATCCGCGAAGTTGCTGCAAAGACAAATGATGTGGCCGGAGACGGAACAACAACAGCAACAGTTCTTGCTCAGGCGATGGTGAATGCAGGAATGAAGAACCTGGCAGCAGGGGCAAACCCAATCGTTCTTCGTAAAGGTATGAAGAAAGCAACAGACAAAGCGGTTGAGGCAATCGCCGACATGAGCAGCAAAGTGACCGGAAAGGACCAGATTGCAAGAGTTGCAGCCGTATCTTCAGGAGATGAGTCCGTCGGACAGATGGTGGCAGATGCAATGGAGAAAGTATCCAATGATGGTGTTATCACAATCGAAGAGTCCAAGACAATGCAGACAGAACTTGACCTCGTAGAAGGTATGCAGTTTGACCGTGGTTATATTTCCGCATATATGGCAACGGATATGGAGAAGATGGAAGCAGTTCTTGATGATCCATATATTTTGATTACAGATAAGAAAATTTCTAATATTCAGGATATCCTTCCTGTTTTGGAGCAGATTGTACAGTCTGGCGCAAGACTTCTCATTATCGCAGAAGATATCGAAGGAGAGGCGCTTACAACACTGATTGTCAACAAACTGCGCGGAACATTTAACGTAGTAGCAGTAAAAGCACCTGGATATGGTGACAGAAGAAAAGAGATGCTGCAGGATATTGCAATCCTGACAGGCGGACAGGTTATTTCTGAAGAACTGGGAATGGATTTGAAAGAGACAACAATGGAGCAGCTTGGACGTGCAAAATCAATCAAAGTTCAGAAGGAAACTACAGTCATCGTTGACGGATGCGGAGATAAACAGGCAATCTCTGACAGGGTTGCTCAGATTAAGAAAGGAATCGAAGAGACTACTTCTGATTTCGATAGAGAGAAACTACAGGAGAGACTTGCAAAGCTTGCAGGCGGCGTAGCTGTTATCCGTGTCGGTGCAGCAACGGAGACAGAGATGAAAGAAGCAAAACTTCGCATGGAAGATGCTCTGAACGCAACGAGGGCTGCTGTTGAGGAAGGAATTATCGCAGGAGGCGGTTCTGCTTATATCCATGCATCCAAAGAAGTTGCGAAACTTGCAGATGCTTTGGAGGGAGACGAGAAGACAGGTGCACAGATTATTCTGAAAGCACTGGAAGCTCCGCTGTTCCACATCGCTCATAATGCAGGACTGGAAGGTTCTGTTATCATCAATAAAGTAAAAGAGTCTGAGCCTGGATTTGGCTTTGATGCTTATAAAGAAGAATATGTAGATATGGTAAAAGAAGGAATTCTGGATCCGGCTAAGGTTACAAGAAGTGCATTGCAGAATGCAACGAGTGTAGCATCTACATTACTGACAACAGAATCTGTTGTTTCTACAATTAAGGAAGACACACCTGCAGTGCCGGCTGGCGGCGCAGGCGGAATGGGTATGATGTAATACCTGATTCAGTGTCATAAAGTCAAGTGATAAACAAGAAGTTCCTGATATGGTGTCAGGGACTTCTTTTGGAATATAAGGCGAATTATTAATTGGAGAAAGAATAGTTATAAGAAGACTTAATAAATAAAAATAAAGTGGAAATATCTCGAAAAATGTTGCGGGTTTTCTCTTGACAATGTTTTTGATTTTTTGTACCATAACAGATAAACATCACGTACATTTTAGAGAAAGAGAGGAATAGAAAATCATGGGTAAGATTATTGGAGAAGGGATTACGTTTGATGATGTGCTCTTGGTTCCTGCATATTCGGAAGTGATTCCAAACCAGGTTGATTTATCAACACACCTGACAAAAAAAATTAAGCTGAACATACCAATGATGAGTGCCGGCATGGATACGGTTACAGAACACCGTATGGCAATCGCAATGGCTCGTCAGGGAGGTATTGGTATCATTCATAAGAACATGACAATTGAGCAGCAGGCAGAAGAGGTGGACAAGGTTAAGAGGTCTGAGAACGGTGTTATTACAGATCCATTCTTCCTGTCACCGGAGCACACTCTTGAAGACGCCAACAATCTGATGGCAAAGTTCCGTATTTCCGGGGTGCCGATTACAGAAGGCAGGAAACTTGTCGGAATTATCACAAACCGTGATTTGAAATTCGAGGAAGATTTCTCTAAAAAGATAAAAGAATCTATGACATCGGAAGGTCTGATTACAGCACCGGAGGGAATTACTCTTGAGGATGCAAAGAAAATTCTGGCGAAGGCAAGAAAAGAAAAACTCCCGATTGTTGATGCGGAAGGCAACCTCAAAGGCCTGATTACAATTAAGGATATTGAGAAGCAGATTAAGTATCCGTTGTCTGCAAAAGATGCACAGGGACGCCTGCTCTGCGGTGCTGCAATCGGCATCACAGCAAACTGTCTGGAGCGTGTAGAGGCTCTTGTAAAAGCGAAAGTTGACGTTATAGTTATGGATTCCGCTCACGGACATTCCGCAAATGTTCTCCGTACAGTCCGCATGGTAAAAGAAAAATATCCGGATTTGCAGATTATCGCAGGTAATGTGGCGACAGGGGCAGCGACAAAGGCACTGATTGAGGCTGGTGTTGATGCAGTGAAAGTCGGTATCGGACCGGGTTCTATCTGTACAACCCGTGTTGTTGCAGGCATCGGTGTACCACAGGTATCCGCAGTGATGGACTGCTATGCCGTAGCAAAAGAGTACGGAATCCCGGTTATCGCTGACGGCGGTATCAAGTATTCCGGAGATATGACAAAAGCAATCGCAGCGGGTGCAAACGTATGTATGATGGGAAGTATCTTTGCGGGATGTGACGAAAGTCCGGGAACATTCGAACTGTATCAGGGAAGAAAATACAAAGTATACCGTGGTATGGGCTCAATTTCTGCTATGGAAAACGGAAGTAAAGACCGCTATTTCCAAGAGAACGCAAAGAAACTGGTTCCCGAAGGCGTAGAAGGACGTGTCGCATATAAAGGAACAGTAGAAGATACCGTATTCCAGCTCATGGGCGGACTTCGCTCCGGTATGGGTTATTGCGGAACGGCTACAATCGAAGAACTGAAGGAAAACGGACAGTTCGTGAAGATTTCTGCAGCATCTTTAAAAGAAAGCCATCCACATGATATTCATATCACAAAAGAAGCTCCGAATTACAGTGTGGACGAGTAGAGAAAATAAAATGAGACAGTGTCGTTGCGGCGGCACTGTTTTTTCTTTCAAATGGGACTGTCCCTTCTGACAGGGGACAGTCCCATTTATAAAATGCTCCGTCCCTTTTTATAAATGGTCATAAAAAAATCATAAATGATTTAAGGAACTTTAATAAAGTTGTGGTAATATAGACATATATGGAAAATATTTGTACATCGGGGACATACGAATGAGGAAAACAACGAAACGAACTTACGCAAACAGAAGAAGGAAGAGGCGGAACGGCAGGGCGAGAGAGCAGCGGTATTGGGACAGGCGCAGTATGTTGGTCGGACTTGGAGTGGGAATTTTACTGGTATTGGGAATTGTACTTGGACTTTACAGATGTTCTGCCAGCCGGGAGAAACCGGGAAATCTGGATGTGGATGCATCGCAGCCGGACATTAACGTACAGTTGCTTGATGTGAACGAGTATTCCCGTCCGGGGATTGAGTCGGATGCAATTACAGGAATCGTCATTCATTATACGGCGAATCCGGGGAGTACTGCGCAGGAAAACCGGGATTATTTCAACGGATTAAAAGACAGCCATGAGACCTCAGTAAGCAGCCATTTTGTTGTTGGGCTTGAGGGCGAGATTGTCCAGTGCGTGCCGACTTGGGAGATTGCGTATGCGTCGAATGGGCGTAATCACGATACAATTTCCATAGAATGCTGTCACCCGGATAAAACCGGAAAGTTCACAGATGAGACCTATGAATCCCTTGTCCGGCTTACGGCGTTTCTTTGTAATAAATATGGTCTGACACAGGACAGCGTCATCCGCCATTACGATGTGACCGGGAAAATATGTCCGAAATATTTTGTGGAGCATGAGGATGCATGGGAAATATTCAGAGCTGATGTCGGAGTTGCGCTTGAAAGGAGTGCAGATGAAAAATAGATTGTTATTCCTGCAAAAAGCAGGCGGCTATTTCTATAAATCCTGCTTGCAGTTACAGGGGAAACTTGATATAATAAACGCCAGTTATTTATCTGGGTGGAAGTTTGATTTTACATCAAAAATAAAGGCATCCGGCAGATGGAAGCGGCCCGCATATATAGCAGCCATGTGAAGCGTGGTATATGTTTTGCCGGCAGGATTGCTGAGATGTTCCTAGAATATGTGAAATATTACCGGTGGGGGGAGAATGGGATGAATGATTTAGAAATGTACCGTGAGCAGCTTGCGATGTGTGACGATAAGATTATTGACGCACTGGTTGAGCGAAATGCAATTGTAGAGAAGATTATGGAATATAAGGAAATGTATGGGATGCCGGTTTTGCAGCCTGCACAGGAGAAAAAGCAGGAGCAGCGGCGGCAGGAACGGCTGCAGGACAATTGTTACCGGGAAGAGATTGAAGATGTCTTTGGCAGAATTGTGCGTAACAGCCGTAAGATTCAGGCACGTAAGCTGTTTCATTATAATATTGTGCTGATTGGATTTATGGGTTCCGGAAAGTCAACCGTATCCGATTATCTGAGCATGATGTTTGCGATGGATGTCATAGAGATGGACCAGGTCATTGCAGAGCAGCAAGAGATGAGCATTCCGGACATTTTCGAGACATACGGAGAAGAATATTTCCGAAATCTGGAGACGAATCTTCTGGTGGAGATGCAGTCCCGGCAAAATGTTATTATTTCCTGCGGGGGCGGTGTTGCCATGCGGGATGAGAATGTAGCGGAGATGAAGAAAAACGGCAGAGTGGTTCTGCTGACAGCAAGTCCGCAGACCGTGTATGAGCGTGTGAAGGACAGCGGGGAGCGTCCGCTGCTCAGCGGCAATAAAAATGTAGAGTATATCGCAGGGCTGATGGAAAAACGCCGTGAAAAATACGAGGCGGCAGCGGATATCGTGATTCAGACGGATGGTAAGACCGTGTTACAGATATGCGAGGAATTAGTTACGAAATTAGTGGAGTTGGATGAAGAAGATGTTTGATAAATTTTTCCCGGATGAATATGTGGCATCCACATATGTCATCCCATTTGAAAAACTATATGAAAAAGGATACCGCGGTGTCATATTTGATATTGATAACACATTGGTCCCGCATGGCGCTCCGGCAGATGAGCGGGCAAAAAAATTATTCCGCCGTCTGGAGGAGATAGGGATACAATCCTGTCTGATTTCAAACAATCAGGAACCGAGGGTAAAAATGTTCAATGAAGAAATCGGAACCCATTACATTTTTAATGCACACAAGCCTTCCCGGAAGAATTATATCCGCGCAATGGAAATCATGGGGACAGACCGCACGAATACAGTATTTATCGGAGACCAGCTTTTTACAGATGTCTGGGGCGCAAAACGGACAGGGATACACAATATCCTTGTCAGACCTATTTACCCAAAAGAAGAGATTCAGATTGTCCTGAAGCGGTATCTGGAGAAAATTGTCCTGTATTTTTACAAAAAGGCGCAGAAAAGAACGGATGCAGAATAAAAAAAGGTTGAAAAAAGCAGTAAATTATTATAGAATTATAAACAGTTGAGAAGTTAGGCGCATCAGTGCGCAATTTAAGGAGGATTACAAATGATTTCAGCAGGAGATTTTAAGAATGGTGTAACCGTAGAAATTGACGGTAATATTTATCAGATTTTGGAATTCCAGCATGTAAAACCTGGAAAAGGTGCAGCATTCGTTAGAACAAAATTGAAAAACATCATCAGTGGTGGTGTTGTTGAGAAAACATTTAGACCGACAGAGAAGTTCCCGAAGGCACATATCGACAGAAAAGATATGCAGTATCTGTATCAGGATGGCGACCTTTACAACTTCATGGATGTTGAGACATATGACCAGATTGCATTGAATGCTGATGTAGTCGGCGATGCATTGAAGTTTGTAAAGGAGAATGAGACTGTAAAAGTATGTTCTCACAATGGGGATGTATTTTCCGTAGAGCCGCCTCTGTTTGTGGAGTTGGCAATTACAGAGACAGAGCCGGGATTCAAGGGGGATACAGCGCAGGGGGCTACAAAGCCTGCAACTGTTGAGACGGGTGCTGTTGTTATGGTTCCTCTGTTCGTAGAGCAGGGAGATGTCCTGAAGATCGATACACGTACGGGAGAATATCTGTCACGAGTATAAGGGTTATCTGGTGTAATAGCTTTTGTGTGAATTTGCTTTGCCTTGAACAGTTACAAGTAATCATAAGGGGCTGTGAAATAACCCCTTAGCACAGAGACGTCGGCATTGCCGACGTCTCT
>X357_Northern_Tamandua__coassemble_351_pt1 | contig 53767 bp, 49 predicted proteins | sample X357_Northern_Tamandua__metabat2_low_PE_004 | metagenome-assembled genome bin X357_Northern_Tamandua | reverse complement strand
TTGGCGCTTTAGGAAGTTTTAGCTATTTCAAAATTACATTTTGCGGAAACTCAAGCATACAGTATCTTATCCATCACAACGGTAAGCAGGTATGTGATAATCAATCCATATATCGTCGCGTCGACATCTTTGAAAATGACTCCGCCGAGCAGGACAATGGCACAGTCCTCTACGAATATTATTTTCCCAAGAGAGACATGCGGATTCTTCGAGCGGATAGCCACCGAGATAAAATCCATGCCCCCGGTGGATGAATTGTTCATGAAAATCAACGCATATCCTAATCCGGAAAAGATTCCCGTACAGATTGCCGCCAGCATCCGGTCCCCGGAATATACCGGAAGTAACGTCACCACATAGTCCAGCATCAAAGACGAAATGACAAGGGAACGCACGGAGCGCACAAAAAATTCCCGTCCCAGTGTCTTAAAACAGAAAATTGCAATCGGCACATTCATCAATATCGTGCCCCATCCAATCGGCAGCCCGAACAGCCGATACAGAATCAATGCAATACCTGAAATCCCCGCCAGCGGAAACCCTGCGTTCTCCGCAAAATTATAAATTCCCAGACCAATCAGGAGTCCTCCTGCCACATCAATTGATATATCATATAGTAACTTTTTTAAATTCCATTGTCTCTTCATTTTTTATTCCTCACAATCTATCAAGCCTTCCTACAAATGTTATCTTTGAATACCGGTGCATGGCTGAATGGTAATGAAAACTGTTTTTGCACAGAAAAAGAGCACTTACAAATCATATCTGATATAATCCGCAAATGCTCTTCTTTTATTCCTTTTCGCTTATGCTGCCCTGCATCGCCTACAGTCTCTCACTGCTGCCGCGCATATTCTTATACTCCGCAACAGAACGGTCAAATCCTTTGATGTGCGTGTAAAGCCACTCAATTACATTTTTATTTACCTGTTCTACAAACGCATCGGTCGGACCTTCCTCTTCTTCCAGCATCTCATGCAGCTCATCCACCACTCTTCTCAGCTTTTCATGCTCTGCCTTATGTTCTTTGATTCCGGGATATTCAATCTCTTCCTGTAGTTTTTCTTCTGCGGTGAAATGAAAATCTGTATACTCAGCTAGGTAATCCAATGTCTTAATTGCTGCCAGCTTGTCATTGCCAGTTTCACAGCTATCAAGGAGTTTGTTAATCTTATCTATCAATTCCTGATGCTGTGCATCAATCATCTCATTTCCCGTTACCAGTGTTTCATCAAATTCAGCTCTCATAGCATAACATCTCCTTATTCAAACTTTTCCTGTACATCTTCCATATTTGCATTCTATAACTTTTACACCCATTATGCAAGAATTTTCGTAAACTGCTCAAAACAACTGCGCAAGACAACTCCGGACAGCCTGCTCAGGACAAGGATGTAAACTGCCCAGGACAGCATCCTAAACCTCTCCGTTTTTGAACTTCATAATCATCTCATTTGTAAGGCTTTCGCCTGATGTCACCTCCGGCAGGTTCTCCCTCTCAAACCACTCTGCGAGTGCCAGCTCTTCCTCATCCAGCGTAATCTTGTCCTCACCGTCCAAATCACAGAAGAACCCTATGAGCAGCGTATCGGAAAATGACCACGGCTGGCTCTTGTAATACCGGATATTTTTTACCTTTAATCCGACTTCTTCCATTACCTCACGCCGTACCGTTTCTTCTACAGTCTCGCCGATTTCCGTATAGCCGGCTATCAACGCATATTTTTTGTATGTTCTTCCGGCATACTTGGACAGAAGAATCCGGCTGCCATCTGTCACACCGATAATCGTTGCCGGACAAATCTTTGGGAACTCCATAGAACCACAGTTGTCGCAATAGAGCATCCGGAGTTTTTCATCCTTTCTTGTCAGATGTCCGCATTTCCCACAATATTTGTGACCGGCATACCAATTGAAAAGCTGGTATCCCGTAATTCCCGCAAATGCAAGATACCGTGGCTCTGCGGTACGGAATACCTCTGTATTCTCTAATGTGCAGCCGGATAACGGCTCGATATTGATTTCATTTACAAGATAGAACCTCTTCTCATCGATGGAAAATAAGTACGTGGAATCTTCATAAATATCCTCATTCAGCCGTTCCAGTTCCGCAAATGTCGGAAATGACATCCCACTCCCGTTTCGTTTCATCAGGCAGACATTTTTTTCATAATAAAGCGCGATGCTGTCTTTATCAGGCGGCACTGTCTGATAAGCATTGTTGTATTGATGTGGTGCAATATCCTGTATCATGGTTTTCCTGTTCCCCTTTCATTTCCGGCAAACGCCTTTCCTCCATTATAGACTCAAATTGCCGTTACCGCAATATCCTTTCCTCTGGTACAGCGTAAACGAAATAAGTGCTGCATATGCGCAGGATGTGCCTGTTTGCTTTTTCTTGAAATAAGGCGGCCGCAATCCCACAGGCTTTTAGACAATAGGTAGTTTACTTCCCTTAGTAACTATGTTACCATACTGATAGAAGTCAACGCCCCCGCTGCAAGCAGCGGAGCATCAAATTTGACACGCCCCAAGGGGGGCGGGTATTTGGTCTGCGCTCCGCTTCGGTGGATGCTAATCGAGTGCTACAGGCACTCGGCGCCCCTCGAGGCAGTCGCCAAATATCCATGCAGGCATGGCTACTTGGCTCGTCGCTTGCAGGAATAATTACAATGACACTTCGGAGGATATATAAATTACCATGGATTATCAGATGCTCGTCCTGGATTTGGACGGAACACTCACCAATTCAAAAAAGGAGATTACCGCGCCGACGAAGAAAGCGCTGATTGAGATTCAGGAAGCCGGAAAAAAAGTAGTTCTTGCCAGCGGACGCCCAATCAACGGCGTTCTGCCTCTTGCAGAGGAACTGGAGCTTGCCCGGTTCGGCAGTTACATTCTGTCGTTCAACGGTGCACGTATCACACAATGCTCTACCGGAGAAAATATTTACAACCGCACCCTTCCTGCCGAAATTATCCAACCCGCATATGAGACGGCACTTTCCTACCCCAATCTGGATATTATTACTTACGGAGGGGACACTATCCTTTCCGGCATCAGACCGAATATCTATACGGAAAAAGAGGCCGCCATCAATAAAATGGAAATCCGCCGCATAGATAATTTTGCAGATTATATTGATTTTCCAATCAACAAACTGCTCATCCCCGGCGAACCTTCTGTTCTGGAACAGGCTATGGAGGTTCTGAAACGGCGTTTTCATTCTCTCCTGAATATTTACCGTTCGGAGCCGTTTTTCCTTGAAATCATGCCGCAGAAGATTGACAAGGCCCATTCCCTGCAAAAGCTGCTCAACAGCATCGGCCTGACGGCAGATTCGATGATTTGCTGCGGAGACGGCTACAACGATGTATCAATGATTGAATACGCCGGACTTGGCGTTGCGATGGAAAATGCGCAGCCAATTGTAAAACAGCGTGCTGACTTCATTACGCGTTCCAATGATGAAGATGGGATTTTGCATGTCATAAATGAATTTATGCGGTAAACAAGATAAACTGAAAAAGATTGCTAAGACATAAGGAGGGTTTTATGAAGATTGTATTTCTGGATAAAAAAACGATTGGGGAGGATATTGATTTTTCCCGGTTTCATGAACTTGGCGAAGTCGTTGAATACGATTTTTCAAAACCGGAAGAAGTACCGGGCCGGGTACAGGATGCCGATGTTCTGATTGTGAATAAGATTGAAATCCACGAGCAGAGTATCGGCTGCGCCGAGAATCTGAAACTGGTCTGTGTCACCGCAACGGGAACGAACAACCTGGATAAGGAATATCTGGACAGGCGCGGCATTGCCTGGAGAAATGTAGCAGGTTATTCTACCGAATCTGTTGCGCAGCATACATTTGCCATGTTGTTCTACCTTTTGGAACATCTGCGTTATTATGACGGTTATGTGAAAGAAGGACATTACATAAACGACACCATGTTTACTCATTTCGCCAGACGTTTCCATCAGCTCTCCAATATGACATGGGGCATCATCGGACTTGGTGCGATTGGACGCCGTGTTGCGGATATTGCAAAAGTGTTCGGTGCTCATGTTATCTATTATTCTCCTTCCGGAGCTGCCCCGCAGGAGGGTTATGAGCAGGTTGATTTTGATACCATCCTGAGCCAATCCGATATCCTGTCCGTTCACGCACCGTTGAATGAGTACACGGAACACCTTCTGAATACCGAAGCCTTTGGAAAAATGAAATCGCATGCTATCTTTTTGAACCTCGGACGCGGTCCGATTGTCGTAGAAGAAGCGCTTGCTGAAGCACTGAAAAACGGCACCATAGGTGCCGCCGGACTGGACGTACTGGACGCAGAGCCGATGCTGCCTTCCAATCCGCTGTGTGCTTTATCTGACAGTGACAGACTGCTCATCACCCCGCATATCGGCTGGGCGAGCATCGAGGCAAGAACGAACCTGATGAATATCATTGCCCGGCAGATTGAGGAGTTTTTCCGTTAAACAGACAATATAATGGTGTTCCCTTAAACAGACAATGTGAAGACGTTTCCGTTAAACGGTTACGGAGCCAATTTACAATTATTTCTTCTTTCCAAACAATGACGCGATTGTTATGATTCCTGCACCTGCAATCAGGAAGAAATCTCCCAGATTCCATGTGAGCTTTGTCAGCTTTTCTTTTTTTGTCTGGAATCCGATATAATCAATCACATATCCTCTCAGCCACCGGTCAAATGTGTTACTCCAGGCTCCTGCAGTCATCAGTGATAATCCTATCTTCTTGAAAGCACAGCACTTTTTCCGCATCAGACTGATTAACTGCACAATTGTGAGGATGATGGTGGAAAATGCGGATACATACTTCACTGTATCCGGCTGCTCTTCCATGAGGTTCATGCTGAATCCTCTGTTGTAGACTTTTCTCAGAATCACCTTGCCGCCGCATGCGGTTCGTTCTTCTTTTCGTATCAGATTGCCCTCAATGCATGACTTCAATATAATGTCAATCATCGCCAGAATAACTGTTATACAGATTAATACTAAAATTCCCATCGCATTCCTCTTAGTTGTTTTTCCCTTTTTCTTTTATTGTTTCCGCAACATCTTCTGCCTTCTCAGACACCGTATCGGCTGCACCCTTTACCTTGCCTGCCACTGTATCGGCAGCTTTATATGCAGCATCTTTCACGTCGCCGATCACACCGGACGCCCGTTCCATTACGCCTTCTGCCACACCAGACGCTTTATTCACTGCATCTTCTGCCATACCGGACGCTTTATTCATTGCATCTTCTGCCATACCGGATGCTTTATTCATCGCATCTCCTGTCACATCGGACGCTTTATTCATCGCATCTCCTGTCACATCGGACGCTTTATTCATCGCATCCTTTGCCATATCGGATGCCCTCTTCATTGCATCCGCTGTCATGTCGGCCGCTTTTTCAGCCATATCCTCTGCGCCTCCGGTTGCTTCATCTACAAAATCTTCTTCTGACGGTGCGCTTTTGGGTACCTTTTCTCCGCAATACGGGCAGTATGCCATCTCTCTGGAAACGGACTTTCCGCACACTCCGCATTTTGCATTCCCTCTGACATCGGCAATCTGTTCGTTATACCCCGCAATGCTCTCTTCTCTGCTCTGAATTGCATCACAGAGTGCTGCTGACTCCTCATCCAGGCTCTCACCATTCCGGAACTTCTCATAAACCATCCGTCCAAGTTCCTCCAGGTCGTTCTCATTCCCACGCTCCAGTGTACGAATCTGACCCTTTAACTTCTGTACTTCCATCGCCTCGTTGGCTTTATTTCCTACGAGTTCGGCAGTCTCGCCAATTCGTTTCCCAAGATCTTCAAAAAATGTCTTCATGCTTACAATCTCCCTTCATTCGTGCCCATCAGCTACATAACTTCATTATACCCGATTCCACCTGAACTGCAATCAACTTTCCATTTATTTTATACTTTTTTGATTCTTTTTATTCGAAACCGCATATATTAAAAGAAAACGGATTTGACCTATGCCTGACGCAACAATCTGTAAAGAACGAATCTTATCTGAAGATTACCGGGACTTCATTCTGAATGGCACTCAGACTACCTACTTAGCTGAAATTTCCACTGACAATGTCTGCGAACAGGATGCCGGATTCCGCTACCGCTGCATTTATATCCCTGCCATTCAGGCGGAGCCTATAACGCTCAGAAAGTTTCCCTATGCTTCCATACCCAAATGTTATGCGCCGACTAGCCTGGACACACTGAATCAGACGGGAATCCTGCCGATTCAGAACTATCCGACACTTCAATTAAAGGGGAATGGGGTTCTCATCGGATTTCTCGACAGCGGTATTGATTACACCAATCCGGTCTTCCGCAATCTGGACGGCACCACCCGCATTCTCGGTATCTGGGATCAGACGGTACAATCCGGCCCACCGCCGGAATCTTTTGTCTACGGAACGGAATTCACACAAGAACAAATCAATACTGCCCTTACATCGGAAAATCCTTTCGAACTCGTACCTTCGACGGACACATACGGACACGGAACCTTTGTCGCAAGTCTTGCCGCCGGTTCCGGGGTACCCGCACAAAATTTTCTTGGGGCGGCACCGGAAAGTACCATTGCCGTTGTCAAATTAAAACAGGCAAAGCAATATCTGCGGGATTATTATTTTATTCCACAAACCGCCACCGCCTATCAGGAAACAGATTTGATTCTCGGTCTGAAATATCTGTCAGATCTGGCAGCAGAACACAACCTCCCACTTGTTCTCTGTATCTCAGTCGGCACAAGTTCCGGAGGCCATGTCGGCACCCTTCCTTTTTCCTCTATTCTGGAAATTCTGGGTGCACATGCCAATATAATTCCGGTGGTTGGCGTGGGAAATGAAGCCGACAAGCGGCATCATTTTCAATATCAGCTACAAAACACCTCCGATACGCGGACTGTGGAAGTGCGTGTCGGTGAACGTGTTTCCGGTTTCACAATGGAATTATGGACCAGAGTTCCAAATGTACTGTCCATTTCCATCGTCTCCCCCTCCGGGGAGTCCAGGGGCCCGGTTTCCATCCGGTCCGCCGGACGGGCAGATTTTCAGTTTATATTTGAGGGGACACCTGTAACTGTAGACTTTAAACTGCTTGTGGAGCGCACAAACTATGAGTTGATTTTTTTCCGTTTCCAAAATCCCCCTCCCGGAATCTGGAGGGTCAACGTCATACCACTGCGTATCACCGACGGACTTTTCCATATGTGGCTGCCTGTCACAGAATTCTTAAGCGGAGAGGTGTATTTCCTTGACTCTAACCCATACTATACTATGACCAATCCGGCAAATACCTCGCTCCCAATTATCGTATCTTACTATAACGGCAGCAACAATGCCATCGCGCTCAGCTCCGGCAGAGGCTATGAACGGGGGGAGCAGGTCCGCCCGAATATCACTGCACCCGGTATTGATATTTCCGGTGCGCTGCCCGGTGAACGATTCTCCATCCGCTCCGGCTCTTCCCTGTCCACCGCCGTCACTGCCGGCGCCTGTGCTCTGCTGCTGGAATGGATTCTCCTGCAGCTCGGTGTCCAAAGCATAGACTCTTATCAGTTAAAAAGCCTGCTCATACTGGGAGCAACCCGCCCAGATAACATGGTATTCCCAAATCCGGAGTGGGGATATGGGCAGTTGAATCTGTACAATACATTCGAGGAATTGCGGAGGTATTGAGATTCACAAGTCTCTTCAATGAGAAAAAAATGGCTCTCGCCCCACACGCGCAGAGCCATTATTCCACTCTGCGCAGTGCGAAAACGAAAGCCTTTTTCTGCCTCCACAAAAGTAAGAACCAGCTCTTCCAAAACAGCTCCCCTGTCTGTCGCCGGTCCCAGCGTACAGATAATCTTTGTTTTTCTCATAAGGCATTTCCTTTCAGCTATGAATTTTTCATGGTGATGCTGCCTACCACGTCTGCCACATGCTCACAGGCATCTGCGCATTTCTCCAGATAAGTATAAATCTCCCGCCATGCAATCACTTCCCGAAGATCTGTTTCTTCTGTATGGAGCGCCCGCATACTGGCGATAAAGAGCGCGTCCTCCTGCTCTTCCAGCGTATTGATATGAATAATACAGTCTTGGAGTCTGCGGGAACGCTTGAAATCCCTAAACTCCTTCAAAAGGTTCCGTACCTCTTCACAGCAGGAAATTACAATATCCAGCATCTGAAGCGCCTCCGGGCGTATTGCCTGCACGTTATTGATATAGATACGGATCAGCACCTCCTCAATCTTATCGGTCACATCATCAACATAACCGCAGAGTGCCGCAATGTCCTCCCGTTCAATCGGTGTGATGAACGCTTTTGCCAGCGCGTCCGTCATCTGGTGTTTCTGGTCGTCTGCCTCCCGTTCAATTTCGTGAAGCTGATCCAGTTGTCCGGAAATCCCTTCCGGTTTAAATTCTGTCAAGATTTCTTTTAATAAGTGTGCTTCCTTACAGGAATATTCTGCACACGCAATAAACGTTTCAAAATAGTAAGCATCCTGTTTCTTTGCCATGGTTTTCTCCTTTTTTATCCGAATATGTACATAAATATTTTCGCCATCACAAAACTAATCAGCCCGCAGCCCGGAAAAGTAAAGATCCAAGTCAGCATCATATCCTTTACCACGCCAAAATTAATGGCTGACAGACGTTTCACCGCGCCGACGCCCATAATAGCGCTGGTCTTTGTGTGGGTGGTGGAAACCGGGATTCCCAAAAGGCTGGAATACAGCAGACAGACCGCGCCTGCTAAATCCGCTGAGAATCCCTGATAACGCTCCAGTTTTACCATGTCCATTCCCACAGACTTGATAATCTTTTCGCCGCCTACGCTGGTGCCAAGCGCCATAACACTACTGCACAAAAGCATCAGCGCCACAGGGATTTCCATGCCGTCTACGGAGGTATGACCGTCTGCAAACGCAATCCCCAGAAAAAGAACGCCGATAAATTTCTGACCGTCCTGCGCCCCATGCATAAAGCTCATGGCTGCCGCCCCGGCAATCTGCGCTCCGGCAAAGAACCGGTTGGATTTTCTCCGATCCAGATTACGGCATAAAAGGGTAATTAATTTGCAGATCAGCCACCCGGTCACAAACCCAAGTGCCAGACTGAGCACTAAACCGTACAGAACCTTAACCCATTCGCCGCCGTTGATACCATTTGTTCCATGCTGGATTGCAATGGCTGCACCAGACAGACCGGCGATCAGGCTGTGGCTTTCACTGGTCGGTATGCCGAAGACGGATGCGACTACACTGTAGACCACAATGGAAAGCAGCGCCGCACAAAGCGCAACCAGCGCTGCCTTGGTATCATTGCCAAAATCCACCATATTGCTGATGGTGGACGCCACCGAACTGTTAATCTGTGTCATCACAAAAACGCCAAGAAAATTAAAGAAGGCGCTCATCAAAATAGCAGTGCGGGCAGGCAGACACCGTGTAGTGACACAGGTTGCGATCGCATTTGGCGCATCCGTCCATCCATTTACAAAAATCACCCCTAAAGTCAGCAGAACCGTGATAATCAATATGGGATTCCTTAAAGCGCCTTCCTCAAAATATGTCAATAACACTTCCATAAATAACTCCTTTAAAATCAAATTCTTTATTCTGCATTTGCAAGCAGGTCAATGTTATCAACTTTTCAAATATGTAATTTTTTATTCTTCATTTTTTCCTGCTTTCTTTTTATTTTTTAAATGTTCAGAAAGCAAAAACTCGTTTTTTCCCGTCTTTTTTTAATCGGATACATAATTCGCACAAGAACCGTGCCAAAGGAAATATATAGAATTGAATGCATGACAAAAACATCCTCTTCTGGCATACGCACAGTGAGAATGCTGCAAGCATGAAAAGCGTAACTGATATTTTCTGTATATTTTTCCACTGCTGTGAAAAAACTGCTTCTGCCCTGTTTTCCGGGCGTATATAATCGCCTCCGAGTATCTGGTTCCCGGCGTCTGTCGTATAATCCGGCTGAGCCATCGCCCCGTGCCTTGTTTCCTTCACAGAATAATCTGTGTTTTCAAACTGCAGGCTGTATGGCAGCAAAATACTGAAGGCAGCAATCAGGATAACTGCAAGGACAGTTTTTACCTTACGTTCCACTATCCTTCCTCCTTTCCGTAAAATCATTTTAAAAATAACATCAAATCTACAAGATGTCAATATAAGTTTCCCCCATCTTTCGCACGGTTGGGTATTAACTTTTCTTCCAGAGTATGTTATACTCGTAAAACATATGTATTCTATACGCAAAGGAGTATTCACATGAAACGTTCTACAAAAGATGCCCTGGTCATTGGACTCGCCTTATTCTCTATGTTTTTCGGCGCCGGAAATATTATTTTTCCTCCTTACCTCGGATTGGAGTCGGGGAACCAGTGGCTCATTGGATTTTCCAGCTACTATATAGCAGATATCTGCCTTGCAGTCACTGCTATTCTGGCTGTCCTCAAATATCAGGGAGATGTATCAAAACTTATGGACCATTTGGGAAAAAGACCCGGGCAGCTTATGCTTGCTGCAATTATCCTTTGCATCGGGCCGCTGATTGCTGTTCCCCGTACAGGAGCCACCACTTACGAGATGTTTGTGGTTCCTCTCTTCGGAAATATTCCCGCCTGGGTTCCCAACACTATATTTTTTGTCATTATTTTACTGCTGTCCATCCGGAAGTCTTCTGTCGTAGATATTCTCGGCAAATTCCTGACGCCGGCACTGTTCCTTGGATTGATTTTCCTGATTATCAAGGGAATCATCACCCCCATCGGACAGATTTCCGACCATTTTAACAATAGTTCCGTGGTGATGAATGGGGTTTCCGCCGGATACCAGACGATGGATTCTCTGGGTGCCATTGTCTTTGGCATCATTATTGTTCATTCCGCCGCGGATAAAGGATATGTCTCCGTAAAAGAGCAATACCGCATCGCCGTAGCTTCCAGCCTCCTTGCTGCCTTCGGTCTGATGGTAGTCTATGGGGGACTGACCTATCTGGGCGCATCTGCTTCCGGCAGCATAAACGGTCAGATTCTCCGGACGGATTTGATTCTTTATATTACCAATTCCCTGTTGGGGCACTTCGGTGTGATATTGTTGGGAATTGTGGTTGCCCTTGCCTGCATCACCACTGCTGTGGCTTTAATCAGCGCCGCCGCAGACCATTTTTCCGGGCTTTCCAAAGGGCAGTTAAAATACCAGTGGCTGACGGTTTTTCTCTGTGCTTTCAGCGCCATGATTTCTACCTTCGGCACCGACCAGATTGTGGCAATTGCCTCTCCTATTCTCAACCTGCTCTATCCCGGTATGCTGACTTTGCTGGTCCTCTCCTTCTTCGCAGAACGCATCGGCGGAGACTGGGTAATCCGCGGAGCTGTTTTAGGAGCTTTAACTGCAAGCCTTCTGGAAATTATGCATTCCTTTGGATTTCCTCTGGACTTTATCACCCGGCTGCCCCTGGCTGAATGGGGATTCGTCTGGATTCTGCCTGCTGTCCTGGGAGGTATTGTAGGAGGGAGCTTTCGCAAAATGTTGAAAAAAGAGGAGCTCACTGTTTTGTAACAGAAATGCCCCATAATAAAAACAGCACCGGTTTTATTTCCGGTGCCGTTTTTATTTCCCATCAGTTTCATGTAAAAATTCGATATGGGCATTCCTGCCCATCGGTTTCTGTTCCTTTACCTCTCACAGCAATACTCTTTACTTATCCCCCCGCCTAATCTCTTCGGCGTTCTCATAGTAGCTCTTAATCCCTTCTCCTGCTTTAAGTGGTTCTATCGGTTTTGTTCCCGGGCGGAATACATATTTCAGTAAAATCGGTGTGATAATCGTTGTAATTACGACCACGATGATGACCGGTCCAAGGAATGCACTTCCAAGCATTCCAAGACTGGAGCCTTTACTTGCCACAATCAATGCAACCTCACCACGGGAAATCATACCGATACCGATACGTTTTGCCTGATAGTTCTGGTATCCGCATATTTTTGCGCCAAATCCGCATCCGATAACCTTTGTCACAATTGCCACGAATGTCAGCGCCACTGCAAAACCGACAATTGCAGCGTTCATTTTCGGCAATACTACTTTCAGCCCAATACTTGCGAAAAATACCGGGGACAACAGCATATAGGAAATAGTGTCAAACTTCGTCTCCAGATACACGGAACGTTCTACATTGGAAATAATCAGTCCCGCAATAAATGCACCTGTAATATCTGCAACCCCGAATACAGCTTCTGCGATATAGGACATCAAAAGGCAGAATACGAACGCGACAATGGTATGGCGGTGCAGCTCTTTTTTCGCCCCGTCCACCCATTTTTTATATGACTTGTAAAATCCGATGCCGACTATTGCGGAAAATACAAAGAATGCTGCCACTTTCAGCAGTACAACGGCGATATTGACCGAAGAATCTGCCATACTGGTCACGATTGTCAGTGCGATGATACCAAGAATATCATCAATAATTGCCGCACCGAGAATTGCATTTCCGGAGCGCGTTTTCAGCTTTCCAAGCTCCTTGAGTGTCTCAACGGTAATGCTCACAGATGTCGCCGTCAGAATGACACCCACGAAAATATTCTGTAAGAAAACACTTGCCCCCGCATCGGATGTAATCATTCCCGGCTTGTTGAAAAAGTAAGCACAGAAATATCCGCCAACCAGCGGAACGATAACACCGCAAAGTGCGATTACAAAGGATGCCTTTCCACTTGCTTTGAGCTCCTTGATATCAGTTTCCATACCTGCACAGAACATCAACACAATGACACCGATTTCCGCGACTTCATGGATAAATGAAGTCTCACTCAGTATGCCAAGTCCCGCCGGACCAAGCAGCAATCCTGCCAGAAGCGCTCCCACAACCTGCGGCATCTGCACACGCTTTGTCAGAAGCCCTAAGAATTTGGTACATAACAGGATAATCGCAAGGTCCATTAAATAACTATAACTGCTCATTCCTCTTCCTCCTTTGAGTCAACCGGCACATCCCCCAAAACCGCCGGTCCTATAATTTGTCAGATTTTTTTGAACAGTATCCAGAATACACCAATCTGCCTAATTTAGCAAGTCACATCGTCCTATTTTTTTTTGTATATTTTGTTACAGTTCAGCCCGTACTCAATCATAACACTGATTGAGTACGCAGCACTTATTTCGTTTACGATGTACCGCATACTAATTCAGTCTCGGTACTTCCTGCCCTCTCAGCTCAATAATCGGACCGCCTGTCCCTTCAATATAGGCTCTTGTAATCGTAACCTGTCCAATATTGTCATCCTTCGGAATCTCATACATGATATCCAGCATGAATTCTTCAATAATTGCGCGCAATGCCCTTGCACCGGTATCTTTCTTCATCGCTTTTTCTGCGATTGCCTCCAGTGCACTGTCATCGAACACAAGGCTTACTTCATCGAGCGCAAGCAGTTTCTGGTACTGTTTCAGGATTGCATTCTTTGGTTCTCTGAGAATCTTAACAAGCATATCCTTGTCCAGTTCCTTCAGCGTGAATATAATCGGAAGACGTCCGATAAACTCCGGAATCATTCCAAATTTCCGCAAATCTTCCACTGTCACCTTGCTCAGCAGCTCTTTATCGTGGTCGTATTTATCTTTCAGCTCCGCATTGAATCCCATCGAGGTTTTCTGTGTCAGACGTTCTTTGATAATCTCTTCCAAATCCGGGAACGCCCCTCCGCAAATAAAGAGAATATTTTTTGTGTTGACCGTAGTCAGCGGAACCATTGCATTTTTGCTGTTTGCTCCGACCGGCACTTCCACCTCACTGCCTTCGAGAAGTTTCAGCATTCCCTGCTGAACAGACTCCCCGCTGACGTCCCGCTGGCTGGAATTCCTCTTCTTTGCAATCTTGTCAATCTCATCAATGAAAATGATTCCCTGCTCGGCACGCTCTACATCGTTATCCGCCGCTGCCAGAAGTTTAGAAACAACACTCTCGATGTCATCCCCTATGTATCCCGCCTCCGTCAGAGAAGTGGCATCTGTAATAGCAAGCGGTACATCCAAAAGTTTTGCAAGCGTCTTTACAAGATAGGTCTTTCCACACCCCGTAGGCCCAATCATCAACATATTAGACTTCTCAATCTCAATGTCATCCATTGTGTCAGTCGCCACACGCTTATAGTGATTATAAACCGCAACGGACATTGCTTTCTTCGCATACTCCTGTCCCACGACATATTCATCCAGACGGGCTTTAATCTTGTGCGGCGCCGGAATATCTTTGATGTCTAATTTCCGGAATTTTTTCGTTTCTTTTTTCTTTTTTTTCTTTACTCTCTGCTGCGGCGGAACCATATTCTCCAAGTCTGACAGATTCATAAACTGAATTCCCGGCATATTGTTCATCTTGCTGTAATCAATCGGCGTATTCGCCATCGCATCAAAACTCTTCTGAAGACAGTCTGAGCAGACTGTAATATTGTTCGGGAATTCCATCATCTTTCCCGCAACACTCTCCGGGCGATGACAGATAAAACAGACTTTTTCGTAATCATCCTCTTTCTCTTCATGCTCATTCTTTAAGACCTCTGCCGTTTCAACCACCTCCGTTTTCTCATCCGGCTGTTTTTCTGGATGCGTATCATCCGGATTCTCCTGTCCGGATTCCAGATGAACCTCCCGGAAATCCTGTTCTTTTTCATCTATCGTTGTAAAATCATTATCTGACATTGTAATGTCCTCCTTGTCTTTTGCCGTTACTATTATATGATTACAGAGTCAAAAGCCATCTCGCACGTCGCGCTTGCACGCAAGCGGGAAAATGGATTATTGACGTGCCCCCGCATGAGGAAGTAGTGGAGCAGAGGCTCCGCGAATTCCGGATACAGGGCAGAATTGTGGAAGCTGCAAAGCAGCAAAACAATTCGTAAGCAGTTTTAACGCCTTAATCATTATATAAGAAATGACCATCATATTCAAGTCAAACACCCCGCAGCAAAGCCGATGGGGCGTAACATTTTTTATGAATTGCTTAGCTGATGTACTGTATCATCCACAGTCAGCATATTCAGGAAATCCTCCTCTGAAATAATCGGGATTCCCAGTTCCCGCGCCTTCTTATTCTTCGATGATGTGGATTGCGTATCATTATTAATCAGATAATTCGTCTTTGAAGTCACCGTGCCGGTCACCTTCCCGCCTTTGCTTTCAATCAGTTCTTTTACCTCTTTGCGGTTCGCAAAGTGATTCACGCTTCCTGTAATCACAAAATTAACTCCGGCAAATATCTGCGCCGGCCCGTCTGTTTTTTCTTCCGGGATTGTCACTTCTTTCAGCAGTTTTTGAAAGAGCTCCCGGTGTGCCTCATCTGCAAAATAATCTACATAGGCTTTTGCAATTACGCCGCCGACGCCGGATATCTCATTCAATTCCTCTTCATCCGCATACATGATGCGCTCCGGCTCGTTGCCAAGCGCGCGGCAGATTACTTTCGCATTCGCCAGCCCGATATTGGCAATCCCAAGACTGTACACCAGTTTCGCCAGTGTGGTTGTCCTTGCCTGCTCAATGCTCCTTATCAGATTATCATAAGACTTTTCTCCGAATCCTTCCATTGTCTGAATTGCCTCTTTGTGCCGATCGAGATGGAAAATGTCTGCAAAATCTTTAATGAATCCCATATCTATCAGCTTTTCCAGTGTCGCCTCTGACAGACCCTCGATGTTCAGCGCATCCCGGCTGACAAACAGCGCAAAAGATTTTACCTGCTTCGCCTGACACTCCGGATTCGAACAGTACAACGTCTTTGTATCATTTTCCATGGAAATACGTGTCGTACCTCCACAGACCGGACAGACTGCAGGTGGTTTACAGGTGCCGCTCCGAGTCAGATTCTCCGCAATCTGCGGGATAATCATGTTCGCCTTGTATACCTGTACGGTATCCCCGATACCGAGCTCCAGCTCCTCCATAATACTGATGTTGTGTACGCTGGCACGGCTCACTGTTGTCCCCTCTAACTCAACCGGTTCAAAAATTGCCACCGGATTAATTAACCCGGTCCGGGACGGACTCCATTCCATCTCCAGAAGTTTTGTCTCCCGCATCTCATCTGCCCATTTGAACGCAAACGAATCCCGCGGAAACTTCGCTGTTGTTCCAAGCGACTGTCCGTATGCGATATCGTCATAGACAAGCACAAGCCCATCCGACGGAAAGTCATTTTCTACAATCTTCTTTGCAAACCATTCCACCTCTGACTCAACCGTCTCCGCCGTCACCGGGTGATGCTCCACAACTTCAAATCCCTGCTCCTCCAGCCAGTCCAACTGATACAGACGGGAATTGTGGAAATCCACGCCATCCGCCTTCACCAGAGTAAACGCATAAAACTGCACATTCCTCTTTTCCGTCACCTCATTGCTAAGCTGACGCACAGAACCGCTGCACAGGTTTCTCGGGTTCTTGTACCGGGCATCCACATCCGCAATCCGGGCATTGATTCTCTCAAAGTCACGGTAGCCGATTACCGCCTCGCCGCGCAGAATTAATTCGCCCCGATACGGGATATGGAGCGGCACATTCCGAAACACCTTTGCATTGTTCGTAATAACCTCGCCAACCTCCCCGTTTCCGCGGGTGACCGCCTTCTGCAGCGTCCCGTCCCGGTAGGTCAGAACAATCGTCAGCCCATCCATTTTCCATGAAATTGCCGCTTTCTGCCCGCCAAGAAATTCTTTCAGGCGGGATACGTCCTTTGTCTTGTCCAGAGACAGCATCGGCTTCTCATGCCGCTCCTTCGGAAGTTCACTCAGTACTTCATAACCAACATTAATCGTAGGACTGGATGCAAGAGTTGTTCCAAGCTCCTGTTCCAGTCCCTGTAATTCATCGTATAGTTTATCATATTCGAAGTTACTCATGATTTCCGTATCTTCCTGCTCGTACACACGGCGTGCACGGTTCAAAAGCTCTACCAGTTCCAGCATACGCTGCTTCTTTTCACTCATTCATACGTTCTCCTGTTTCTTCTATGATTCCGGTTTCTTTACCACACAGTTTCATTGGATGAATCTTTCATCTGCTCATACAGTTCATCCAATTCCGCATCCGTCAGTTTCCGGTATTCGCCCTCTTTCAGACTGCCCAGACGGATATTCATCACTCTTGTTCTCTGCAAATCCCTCACCTGATATCCAAGCGCCTCACACATCCGGCGAATCTGCCGGTTCAGTCCCTGCGTCAGAACGATGGTAAATGTGTATTTTCCAATCTGTGTTACCTGACACGGCCTTGTCACAGTATCAAGAATCTGAACGCCGTCTGACATGCGCCGGATGAATTCCGGCGTCAGCTCTTTGTCCACCGTCACTTTATATTCCTTTTCGTGTCGGTTACCTGCGCGCATCATTTTGTTGATAATATCCCCGTTATTCGTCATCAGGAGCAGCCCTCTGGAGTCTTTGTCCAAACGTCCGATATAAGTAACCCGTATCGGATAATTCAGGAAACGGACAATACTCCTGCGCTCCCGCGGTTCTTCCGTACAGACGATTCCAACCGGCTTGTTCACTGCCAGCACAACCATCTCGCCGGTCTTGGAAACGACTTTTTTCCCAACACGGACAACCTGTCCGGGGAACACTTTCATTCCCGTCTGCGCCGGTGTTCCGTCCACTGTCACCCTGCCGTTTTCAATCAGCTTATCGGCATTTCGGCGGGAGCACACTCCTGCCTCACTCAAATACTTGTTCAGCCGGATTGGTTCTGTTTTCTGTTGGAATTCTTCTCTTATCTTATTACTCATTCATTACTCTCCTAGTACACCACTGATATTGTTATCACGGAAAAATGTGTTGCCGCTGTATAAAAACAGTGCGTCAGATATCCGGTAGGTATCCATGATATCCTCAATTGTCCCACTGTAATACCTCGGGTCTACAACAACAATCTCCCGGAAATATGGCGTCAGAAACGGAATGAAACTATTTGCAAATGAATCCTTCACAAGCAAAAGCCTTCTTGAACTCTCCGAGACTGTCTTAATATCAACCACAGATGTATTTCCGCCGAGAAATACACCATATTTATCCCTTGTCTTCAATTTGGAAGAATCGTAAAGTGACGCGGTCTTCTTCTGTTCGTCCACATAACTCACAACGAGGTCGTTATCCAGCTCTTTCGCCGCATAAATGTCGATTTCTTCTTTCTCGCCCAATCCGCATCCGCTTTTTGAAGCAAGTGAACCGTTGAACGTCGTCGTAACCGGATAGGAAACGAAACTGCTTGCCGCATCCGCACTGATACCAAGCTGTTCCGCCGCCGCGCCAAATACATAAAATGCACCTAGACTTGTCCAATGGTGATCTGTCTTATAGTATATCTGCTCATCTGCATGTTTATTCAACACGGAAACCGCATCAATCCAGCCCATCGAATCACCCAACTCCCGCTTGACCTGAGACATCATCCGGTTTTGGTCTGCCACTGCCGCAAGCGCGGGAAGCCTGTCTTCCAGAACATTTGCCGCATCCGGAATAAGAAGCATATTCATCGTTACATCCGGGTATCTTTTTGCAAATGACTGCATCGCGTCCAGATTCGCTTTGAGAGAATCCTGTTCCGGCGTTTCAATCTCTTCCATAAGCTGCCCATGCTTTCCAATCAGCACGCCATTCTCTTCCCTGCTTCCCCCAAAACGGCTCAGCGATGTTTTTATATCCCGCCAGATATTTCTTCCCGCAAACTGATCCGCCTGATAACTTTCGAACTTCTCCATAAAATCACCGGACAACAGACCGCTCACCGTTAACTTGGGGCGCGCAGCCAGCATTCGGTTCTCCTCCTCGGACATCTCCTTATTCGGGACAAGAAGATTGAGCAGAATCAGGAATACAACACAACCTACGAATGCAAGTCCGACTGCACGCTCTATTTTTTTGTCATTCCGTTTTCTTTCTTTTCTGTTCTGCATATTCCCACCTAGAATCTAAAATATAAAAATGGATTGTATGTCTCTGTCACAAGGAACGACACACTCACCAAAAACATTGCCACATATACAACGCAGGTTACAGCCTGCCGCGTATTTGCACTTTTCCATCTGTGTGTCACACGGTTCAAAAGCCGGAATCCTCTCGCAGAAGATGCCAGCACACAGAGTACCAGCAACAGCCAGTTTGTAAGTATCAGGAAAAATCCCTGTGAATCTACAATTCCCTTTGCACCGATACCGAACATCACCCCGAGGTAATCAAATGCATATCCAAGATCCGGACTGAAGAAAAATACCCATCCGATGAGCACAAGGACAAATGCATATATATGCTGCACGGCAGCCGGCAACTGTTCTACATTTTTCCCCCACACATATTTTTCTAAAATCAGCAGGATTCCATAATACAACCCCCAGAAGATAAAGTTCCATTCCGCGCCGTGCCAGAATCCGGTCAGTATCCAGACAATCAGCAGATTCAGAATGTGTCTCTGCGCACTGCATCGGTTTCCCCCCAACGGAATGTAAACGTATTCGCGGAACCATGTGCTCAGAGAAATGTGCCATCTTTTCCAGAAATCAGTAATACTTTTTGAAATATACGGATAATTGAAGTTCATGCGGAACTCAAACCCGAACATCCTGCCAAGCCCGACCGCCATATCCGAATATCCGCTGAAATCAAAATAAATCTGAAATGCATAGGCGATACATCCCATCCATGCCGTCAGCATAGACACGGTTCCACTCTGCATCGCCGATACCTGCTCAAAGACAGAACCGACCGTATTTGCCAGGATTACCTTCTTTGCAAGCCCGCGGATGAAGTACATCGCACCATTCCCAAACCTGTTGATGCTAAGCGTCCGCTCCTTCAACTGTGCCTCAATATCCACGTACCGCACAATCGGTCCGGCAATTAACTGCGGGAACATACTGATGTACAATGCAAAATACAAAATGTTCTTTTGCGGTTTCACTTCTTTTCGATATACATCAATAATATAGGACAAAGCCTGGAATGTATAAAATGAAATTCCGATTGGCAATGACAGCACACGGTATGGAATCTCAACCGGCAGCACTGCATTCAGTGTTTCCATTAAAAAGCCATAGTATTTAAAAAATCCGAGCAGCAGCAGGTTCATCACCACAGCAAAAACCAGACTGTGTTTCGCCCTGGCCGAATCATCCTGTCTCTCATAAATGGACATTCCACAGAAATAATTCAGCGTAATAGACAGCATCATTAGGATAATATAAATCGGCTCTCCCCACGCATAGAAAATCAGGCTGGCAGCCAGCATCACATAATTCTTCATCCGAAACGGAACAAGATAATATATGAGCACTGTCAGCGGCAAAAATATAAATAAAAATGTAATACTGCTAAATAGCATGTTTACTTCCCCTTTATCATAAACTCTCCGCAAAAACGGCGCTGTATTCCTCTGCTTCCGGTGCAACCGCAAGGAAGATATAATTTCCCCTCACCTTAATCTGTGCATTATCCAAAAGCTGTACTTCCTCCGGTGCATATCCGTCAAAATCACGCTTTCTGCTCTCAATCCGCTCATCGACCGCATCCCGCACTTCCTGCACCTGTTTTTCATTTTTTGTCTCAATCATCAGCACTTCTTCAGCCGAAACGCTAAATTCCGAAGAATAGAACATCACACCCTTATAATCCGCACTGTTCAGTCCATAGTAACGTTTCAGTGCCTGACTGTCCTGCTCCGCCAGATTCTCTTTGTCCAGTGAAGCCTCCACCTTCTCCGCCACCTGTCCAAACGGTTTCGTGCTGCCGCTCGTATAAGCCATAAGCAGCGCTACATAAACCAGAATCACCACAGCCGTAAGATATTTATAAATGTCTGTCTTCGTCAAAGAGATTCCCTTCATCATAATGCTGCCACCTCCGCCATATGTTTTCCCCATATCGGATAGAAACCTGCCTGAAAATGAACACCGTCACTTTCGTAATACTGCTCCGAAACAAGAGAGGAGTTATCTACAAATGCAAGCTGCTCATCATCACACATATCCTGCAGAGCCTGATTATAACTATCCAGTCTGGCAAATAACGGCTGGCTGTCAACCGCCTGCTGCTGTACCGGAAAAATCGAATTGATAAAAATCTTCGTATCCGGCAGCTCCTTTTGTATTTTCCGAATCAGTGCTTTGTATTCTGATATAAACGTTTCCGTATTCCCCTGTGTCGCAATGATATCATTCATCCCGTAAGATAAGAATACGACCTGCGGATTCAACTCCTTCATCTTCGCAACCTGCTTATCAAGCTGCGTCAGCTCCACCCCAATCTGTGAAACCACACTGGATGCATTCAGCACATCATAATCCGTAAACCCCTGTGTAATGGAATCCCCCATCACAACTGTACTAGCGAAAATCTCTTTCAGGCTTCTTGAATCCTCTTCACCTGACTCCTGTCTCTCCTTCGCCTCCAGACTCTCAATCTTTGTTTCCACAGCAGTCACATCTGTCTGCTCCGCTTTTTTAATCAGCGCCAGCCCCTCGCTTGTATCCGCTTTTTTATTTCCAAAGTGACGCACTCCCTCTATAACAAGAATTGCTGCCAATATAACTATGACAGCAATACCAATATATATCACTAACCTTCTCTTATTCTCACCGTCTATCATTCGTCTCAATTTCTCATTTGTACCTTTCCTGTTTCCCATATAGTCAGAAACTCTCCTAATTAATAATACTTTTTTTACACCTAAAAGTCAATAATTGTGCTATGCTATTGTTATGCTGTTGTAACAGTTCTGCCGGATGGCTGAACTGTTATATGCTGTCGGGGGCAAAAGATATTTTGCTTCTCTGTACAAAAATGAAAGTACACTTAGGGCAGTATCATCGCGGAGGTAATATTCTATGATTTCTATAAAACTGACCGAAACAAAGAAATTCATGTCACAACTGTTATTGTCTGATGCCTTTGACAATTTTCTCCTTATTGAGGGGGAAATTGTCACATTCAACACCTTTCGGATTGACGGCTATATCCAGAGGGAGTTCTTTTCATCAGAGAGTATGGATGAACCCGAAGCAATTCCGGAATATTCCTCATGGAAACAGCTCCGGAACTACTGCTTTTCCATTATCAAAGGGAAACAGACTCCTCTTAGCTTCAAGTTTATTTTCAGCCTGTCTCCTGCAAATATTGCCCGTCTGATTGAGCAGGCCCCGCTAGACCTCCAACCGGGCGATGTACAGGGGTTGTATCTGAATATCCGCTTTGATGAAAAAGGGCTGTACTGTATAACCGGAACCTCTCTGAAAACATTCAGTATGGATAAATCACTGGAAAAAGCGTGGGATATGATGGTACAGAAGTTTTTCACACAGAAAGGTATTGCGTATTCCGATGCTTAATGACAAAATGTAGGAGGCAAGAAAATGTTCGTTATTTTTCAGATAGAAGCAAATATTTCTATTTTGGAACTCGATTATTTGATATCATGGATTTAATCCTGAATACTTTAGGCGGAATTACTGGATTTCTTCTATACAGAACCATACTTAAAAGAAGTTTAGGAGTCCGTTTTCTGTGTTCAGGCACAAAAAGGGTGCGCTGCTCCAGTGGATTATTCATCTACTTTCTGCAACAGCCCACCCTCACCGGACAATCTGTCCTGCATCTCCTGTGTGCATTTACTCAGGCTCTGAGGAAATCAGCATACCACAAAACAACATCCTGCACCTGATAAAGTTCCGACTCCCTGCTAACCGTTCTCCACTCTTTTTTATAATAATAGAACCACTTCTCCAAATCAGCCGCCAGATTCCAATGCTCCTGCCTCTTATGCTCCTGATGATTCCCTTTTATCTCAGAAACAGCTTTTCCAAGCCTCTGCAGCAAAATCATCCCGTCTATTGCAATCAGATAAGAATAGACACAATTACGCCTTCTGCTATCCAGATTCGGCATAAGTTCCATTATCTCGCTCTTTATCTGATTCAGCCTGCCGATGACCGCATTCACATCCTTTAACTGTTCTTCTGTAAATGCCTCTTCTCTGTTCTCCTTGAAATTGACTGCATTGCGCCATTTGTATATCCAGTTTTTGGATATCCCGGAAATGACGCCCACAAATTGCTCCGAACTGTCTTCAAATTCAAGTCTGGAAATCTGCCTATTGATTTCATCGAACTCCGGAATGTTTTTATTCCATGAAAATGCCGCTCCATAAATCATGCCTGTAATCCCAAAATCCGGATGATTTACATGCCCGCAATCTCCCCAGTCCGTATTCAGGACACCGGCTGCATGGTACTGAATCGCATAGGTGCACATACGCCTGATATTTCCATAAGATTCCTCAATCTGGTTTACAAACTGGTCCCATCCTCTTACGCCGGGGCAGCAATACTGAACTGCGCCCGCCTCTGCAAGTTTTCTGACGGATTCATCATCCTGATTTTCATCATACCCCCAGTTCATGCAGATTGTTTCTTTCGGAAGTTTTTGGATTGCTTCCGGGAATTTACAGATAATGTCCCCCCAGAACATAGGGGTTTTGCCTTTCTCCACAAGGAACTCACACAATTCTTTTACAAAACCAATATACATATTCTGTATTCCAATCTTATCTGCAAGCTCTTTACTGCGTCCCTTGCCGAGATCAAACGTCTCATCACCACAGATATTGAACTTATCCGAAGTAAACAGAGACATATATTCGGTTATCAACTGTTTTACAAACTGCATACTTTGAGGATTTGATACATCAAGCGTGTGGTGTTCCATCCGGTCAACAAACCCAAAATCATCCTCACACAATTCCGGTTTTTCGCAGAGGTGTGCATAGCTCTTTGTCCGCAGGACCTTATAGAGATGTCCAAAGGAAGCAATACTTGGAACAAGTTCAATATTCCGTTCTCTGCAATACTCGTCGAGCTCAATAATCTCCTGTGAAGTTAACGGCGTATCGTCCCGCCAGACCTCGCTGAGGTTTTCAAACAGATAACTATGCTCAATATAGAGCTGAAACTGGTTTAATTTATAATGTGATATCCTGTCTATTATCTTCTTCAGGTAATCCAGCGTAGGGATTCTGCTTCTGGTAACATCATAATATAACCCTCTGGCTGCAATGTCGGGATAGTCATGGATATTCATATAAGGGACTCTGGCTCCCGCCTGCTTCATAATCTGAACCAGAGTCCTGACGCCATACAGCATACCTGCATTTGCACCTGCCATGATAAAGATTCCATTGCCGCAAACTTCAATAACATATTCTTCCTTCGCAAGGCCATCCTTCTTTTTCATTGTAATTGCCGCTTTTTCAGATGCACCTTTTGTCACCATCAAATCCAGACCTGTTTCAGACAAAACAGCTTTTTGGAGAGTAAGAGCATATTTTCTTGTCTCATCAGAACAGCTATTATCAATCAAGATTCTGCTGTCATATGAGATTTCATATTTCCCTTCATGAAGCTCCCATTCCTGTGGTTCTGGTATAATATACATAATTCTGTCCTCCGTAACTTAAATAAAATTGCAACTGTCATCGGAGGACCATTGTCCCTTCTGACAATGGTCCTCCGAGTTTACCTGAGGCTCTATATTTCCCTCCTTGCCAATCGGCAATGAACCAGAGAATTACTTCGTCAACAGCATCATAATCTCATTACTTCTCTGTACGAACTCGGTCATCTCCTCCGGACTGAGCGGTTTATGTGCCAGCATCGCCAAGTCGTATAACTGTTTACAGATGACGGATACATTTTCACTGTCCTGATTCTCTGCTACGAATTTCACAAGCGGATGATTTGCATTCAGAATCAATGTCGCCTGTGTTCCGAACATCGATGGATCCATGCCATTCATGCCATACATCTTCATCATCTCTGCCATACGTCTTGATTCTTCGGAAAGAACTGCCATAGATGCCACATTGTCATCTTTGAGTTTCTCCACTTTAACTTCCAGCTTGTCGTTGCCAAGCTCCTTGCGGAATATCTCAACCAGACTGTCGGATGTCTTCTGGAAATCTTCTTTTTCGTTTTCTGCTACCTCGTCTTTCAGCGACTCGTGTACATCCGCGTCAATCCGCATGAACTTGATGTCGTCATGTTTCTGCTCCAAATAGGTCACAAACGCAGAATCAATATTATGTGTCAGGATAACCGCATCCTGTCCCTGCTCTTTGAACATCTTGATATACTGGCTCTGCTGCTGTTCGTCTGTCACATAGTAAATCGGCGTCTTTTCTTCTTCCTTCTTCCCATCGGAAGTATCTTCAGCGGACGTATCATCCGCATCAGTTTCTGGTGATTCTGCTTTTTCGGCAGATGTCTCTGCCGTATCCGTATTCTCTGTGCTTTCTTCTTTCTTCACATTTTCTGCAATGCAGTCTTCCAGTGTCAGATAGTTGTGCTCCAGATTCTTATAAAGGATAGAGCCCTGTACTTTTTCACCGAATTTCTCGTCCTTCAGGCAGCCAAACTTGACAAACGGGCTGATGTCGTCCCAGTACTTCTCATAGTTCTCTCTGTCTGTCTTGAACATTCCGTTCAGCTTGTCCGCCACTTTCTTGGAAATGTAATCTGCGACTTTTGTTACAAATCCATCGTTCTGCAATGCACTACGGGATACATTCAGCGGTAAATCCGGGCAGTCGATAACTCCTTTCAATACCATTAAAAACTCAGGAATCACTTCTTTGATGTTGTCTGCGATAAATACCTGATTATTATACAGCTTAATCTTTCCTTCGATGGAATCATACTCCGTATTAATCTTCGGGAAATATAAGATTCCTTTCAGATTGAACGGATAGTCCATGTTCAGGTGAATCCAGAACAGTGGTTCTTTATAATCCATAAATACCTTACGGTAGAAGTCAATATAGTCCTCCTTCCCGCACTCGCTCGGATTCTTTGTCCAAAGCGGATGGATGTCACTCAGGGAAACCGGACGTTTTACAATTTTAGCTTTCTGTTTCGGTTCGCCTTCCTCGCCTTCTTTTGGCTCTTCCGTAATGTGCTCTACCACTTCGTCTGTGTCCAGTACATCCGCTTCGTCAATTGTCTCATACTCCGGCTCTGCATTCGCCTTGCTCAGGAAAATCTCTACCGGCATAAAGGAACAATATTTCTCCAGGACTTCTCTTACGCGGTATTCATTTGCAAATTCCAGGCAGTCTTCATTCAGGAACAATGTAATCTCTGTTCCGACGCCCTGCTTACTTCCTTCCTGCATCTCATATTCTGTTCCGCCATTGCTTACCCAGTGTACCGGGACTGCATCCTTCTGATAGGACAGAGAATCAATATGGACTTCGTCCGCTACCATGAATGCAGAATAGAATCCCAGACCGAAGTGACCAATCATCTCATCCTCTGTTGTCTTGTCCTTATATTTCTCAAGGAACTGTGTTGCCCCGGAAAAGGCAATCTGTGTAATATACTCTTCCACCTCATCCGCGGTCATGCCAAGACCGTTATCAATAAACTTCAGTGTCTTCTCTTCCGGATTCACAATAACCCTAATCTTTGCTTTATAATCATCCGGGAGCTCATATTCGCCCATCATATCGAGTTTCTTCAGCTTTGTAATTGCATCGCATCCGTTGGACACAAGCTCTCTCATAAAAATGTCATGGTCAGAATATACCCATTTCTTAATAATCGGAAATATATTCTCGCTGTCGATTGATAAATTACCTTTTTTAATTGCCATGCTTAACACTCCTCTTTATAAAAATTGATTTTCAAATTTTTTCATTATCTAAGAGATATTTTAATACGACAATTTCCAAAAGTCAATATAAAATTAGCACTCTTTTTCGGTGAGTGCTAATAAAGTAACCTGCCATCTCATTCGCTTTTCCTGTCCTTGCCGATTTTATCAATGCTCTGTTCCAGCTCTTTCATGCTGACCGGCATATCCTCTGCCGGCTCTAACACACCCTTTGCGCAAAGCTTCCGGTAAATCCGGACCGCCATCGGTTCTTCCAGGTTGGTCTTCTCCAACGCATCTGTATCCCGGCAGACCTCTGCCGGAGTTCCCTGTTTCAGCACATTGCCATCATGCATCAGCACAATTTCATCCGCCCATGCGCAGGCGTAATCAATGTCATGTGTTGCCATCAGAATCGTGATTCCCTCTTGAGAAAGCTGATTCACAAGCTCATTGACAATCCGTGTGTGTTTCGGATCCAGTGCGCTTGCAGGTTCATCCAGAATAATCACATCCGGGTGCATCACAAGGATGTCCGCGATGGACACCTGTTTCTTCTGGCCGCCGCTCAAAGCGTGTGTCGGTTTATCCCGAAATGGCGTGATTGTGAGACGTTCTATGACTCCGTCTACTTCCTCCTTCGCCCGCCCCTCCGGAACACCAAGATTCAGGATGCCAAATGAAATTTCCTGTGACACACTCGCCGAGAATAACTGATTATCCGGATCCTGAAATACGATTCCCACCCGTCTCCGTATATCCAGCAGTCCTTTTTTCGAATAATCGAACGGTTTCCCGTTGAGGTACAGTGTCCCGGAATCCGGTCTGTGAATCCCATTAAGGCAGAGGAAAAAGGTGGACTTTCCGGAACCGTTCGCACCCATAAACGCCACCTTACTGCCCCTTTTTATGCTTAAATTTACGTTGTCCAGAGCACGTCTGCCATCCTCTTCATAGGAAAAGCAAATGTTTTCCGCCTGCAAAATTATTTCACTCATATTTACTCCTTGTCTCTTGCTGATTGTAAGAACTGAACTGTTCCTAAGAGCTGTCTCACGGAAGTTGCAAAATGCAGCCCACAAGCAGCGCTATTTCAAATAAAACCACCAGCACAATCTCTTTTCTCTTCGGAGGATAGCTCTCCTGCAGTACCCGGATCCGTCCGTCATACCCGCGGGACTCCATCGCGTCATATAGTGCATTCGAGCGCTTCAATGCACGGATAAACAATACTGCTGCCATCTGCCCGAATGACCGGACTGATGTCTTAAAATCCTGATACCCAAGCCGTGACTTCTGGGACGTCTGGATAGCAGACGCCGTCTGGGTCAGCACAAAAATAAAGCGGTAAATCAACAGCATCAATTCCACCATCATCTGGGGACAGTGTATCTTCGCGAGCACCCCCAATATATCTGTCATCGTTGTATTCAGTGACAGGAAATACAGACAGGACACCGCTGCAAATGCACTGAGAATCAGCCGCGCCGCAAACATAAGGGACTCCCGGCTTCCGGTCATATACCAGGAACCAATCGGGATCGCATACGCATCCAGCGGCGACTTTGAAACATTTACAATAACCGCACCTGTGCTCAGCAAGATGAAAGCCAGCGGAATCAACATCAGCCTCCGATAAACCACAAAGGGGATTCTGCCCTTTCCTACCGTCAGAATCCCATTTACCGTCAATACAATTGCTGCCATCACCAGCGACCGACTGATGACGCAGAACAATAATGTCAATATTGCATAGGTAAATTTTACCTCTGCGTTTGTATATCGAAGCCTGGAACTATAACAAAGCTTGTCAATTACAATCATTTTATAACCCCTGCTCTTCTCCTGTCTTCTTCATCCATTTTTTGCGTTCAACCAGCCGTCCCATCACAAACGCAATGACACCGACGCCAATTCCTGTCTGCACGCAGAATAACAGGCTCTCTACTTCTCCCGGAAGTTCCCCGCCGATAATCTCCTCCAGAACCGGAGTTGCCCACGGCTCATACTCTCCGTGAATCTCTTCCACCATCACGCTCCCGGCGTCATCAGAGCCGCCGAACTCTGCATCTCTCAGCGCAAACAGCGGTACAAATGCGATTAATACAGCTACCACCAACAAAATAATGACTGTCTTTGTATTCTTGCTCATCTTATTTCGCCTCCTTCAGAAATCCAGCTGCTTTCAGTTCCGGACGCGCGTAAGTCTCCAGTGCGATGACAATAACTACTGTCAGAATTCCCTCAATGACCGCCAACGGCACCTGCGTCGGTGCGAATACGCCGAGGAATTTTACCGCAGATGCTGCCACGCCGCCTGACTCGGACGGATAAGCAAGGGCAAGCTGAATACTCGTCACACAGTATGTAAATAAATCACCCAAGAATGCAGCGAGGAATACAGAAATCCTCTTATTCACTTTGCATTTCCCACATAATTTATAAATTCCGTAGGATATAAGCGGACCTGCAATTGCCATGGAAAATGTATTTGCTCCCAATGTTGTCAGCCCTCCGTGCGCCAGCAGGACTGCCTGGAAAATCAATACGATAATCCCCAATACACTGACAGCCGCCGGTCCGAGCAGAATGGCTCCCAGCCCGGTTCCTGTCATATGGGAACAACTTCCCGTGACAGACGGGATTTTCAGGGAAGAAATCACGAATATAAACGCACCGGACATAGCGACCAGTGTGATGACTCTGCGATTCTCCTGTAATTTCTTTTTCAGTGAAATGAACCCTGCTGCCAGAAACGGCAGACAAACGACACCCCATGCAACGCAAAATGATACCGGAAGATATCCCTCCATGATATGCATCGCGTTTGCCACGGGGGCAACAGCAAACAGCACTGCAAACGCAATCACTGCCCGCATTACGATTTTTTCTCTCTTAGACATGTTTTTTCTCTCCTTCAGTTATTTTCCCGTAACTCTTCCAAATTTGCAACTGTTGAGAGCCATCTCAAAATCCTGCGGATTTTTCGATGTGGCGTATCCGCCATATGCATCTGCAACGGTTTATGCTTATGTATGCAAGCATCCAACACATAAAACCACTGCAGATGCGCATGGCTCTGAACAGTTACCCAGATTCTATTAAAAGTGAATATTCTGACTCAGGCATCTAACATCCTGCTCCGCCTTCTCACAGGCCTGCGCCCGCAATGGCATCATGGAACAGCACTAGCCAATACAGCAACGGGTATTGTGCGGGATTCTCACCCGGCTTCCTCTGCCGCATGCGGCAAATCTTTTAATCGGTCGCTGAATCTGGATTTGTATAAAATTCCGGCGTATGGAATTACGCCACGGATAAGTTTAGCACAAAATGGGAAAAAAGCTACCAATTGCAATCATTTTTTGCTGTAGTTCTTTCAAAGGGGACTGTCCCCTTAAAAATTTTATAAACTTTTCAACTGCTCCTGCACGACCTCCAATGCTTTATCCAACTGGTTATCCGCTGCCGCATCTTGTTCATTCGGCTCATACTCAACTTCTACGTCCGGCGTCACGCCTTTTTTATTGATACAGCGTCCGTTTGGCGTGAAATATTCGGCAAGTGTTACCTTCATCGCCGTTCCGTCACTAAAGGGAATAATCTGCTGGACCACACCCTTTCCGTATGTGGTCGTTCCGACAATCTTTCCGATTCCGTAGTCCTGGACCGCTCCGGAGAAAATCTCGGATGCACTTGCACTATACTGGTTCACAAGCACTGCCATCGGTTTTGTAAATTCATGGCTTCCATCAGACGTATATGTTTCTTCATTCCCGTTTTTATCTTTGACTGAAACAATGGTTCCCTTCGGAAGCAGTAATTTCAACATATCGGTTACTGTATCGACATTGCCTCCCGGATTGCTGCGCAAATCAATAACCAGCCCCTGCATTCCCTGTTCATCCAGAGCGTCCAAAGCCGTCTTAAACTGATTCAGCGTAACATCGTCAAATTCACTGACTGCAATATAACCGATCCGATTGTCTTTCATCTCATAAGATACCGTCGGCATCTCCAGCGATTTTCTCGTGGCAGTCAGCTCCAACTGTTCCCCGTCACGGTTTACATAAAGTGTAACTTTTGTTCCTTCCTCTCCACGGATCCAGCTTACAATTTCATCCAGCCCCTCGTCTGAAATGGTGCTGCCGTCAACCTTATATATGATGTCCCCCTCTTTCACGCCTGCCTCTTCTGCCGGAGTGCCCTCATATACTTTTGCCACAACCGCGCCGCCAGTCTCCGTATCCTTCATCAACGACGCCCCGATACCGGAATATTTCCCACTGACACTCTCCATCAGCTTTTTTCGTTCTTCTGCTGTATAGTAAACCGTATACTGGTCTCCAAGTCCCGCAACATAACCGGAATAAATTCCGTCCACCAATGCATTCTCGTCTACTTCGTCTTCATACAGATAGTACTTATCAATCACTTTTTGAATCTGTTTCAGTTTCTGTTGTACCTTTTTCTCCTGTTTTGATTCTGCAACCATCGTTTCACCTTTTACAACTGAAACGCCATAGCAAATCCCTGTACCCGCAATCAGCACTGCCAGCACGGCTATTACTCCGCAAAACACGCCTTTCCAGAACTTTCTATTATCATTTGCGCTGTCTTCCATCTTTTCCGCTGCCTTATTCTCTATCTTATTTTCAAACTTTCCTTCCATATTGCCCTGCCTTAATTCATGATTCTGCATGATAGTCTTAATCCCTTCTGCACCGTACCGGTTATTATTTATTCGTAACAGTTCAGAACAGCAGCAAAATGCAAAGGCAGACCGGTGCAAGTTTACTTGCATAGGGCTGCATTGGCATTTGGGAATGGGCGGAACGCCCATGAAACCTCAGACAGGCGCTGCGTAGCAGCGAATAGCCTGCAAAACAGGCGGGTCTGTGGTCTGCGTTCTGAATGTCCTGAATAGTTACATTCATTCCTATTTTCCAGAAACGGCTCAGAAATACTCTCATAATGAAAAAGTATTTCTGAACCGTCTTCATCGTTTTATAAATAGTTCTGTGGATTCACCGCAACATTATTTAATTCTACCTGAAAATGCAAATGTGCACCAAATGAGTTACCAGTATTTCCGACATATCCTATCTGCTGTCCTTTTTGTACATACTGTCCCGCTGATACGGCAAGTGCCGAATGGTGCATATATTTTGTTACCAGTCCATTCCCATGATTGATAACAACCCAGTTACCGGCACTATCGCTCCACCCGGCTATAACAACTGTTCCGGCAGCCGCCGCATAGGTAGGTGTTCCCACTGCCGCCGCAAGGTCCAATCCTTTATGAAATGCACCGTCAAAATCACGGTACCCAAATGTACTGGATATGTAAGCTCCCGGACACGGATTTGTAAACTGTCCGCTTCCACTTACCACATTCCCGGATGATGGGGGAACATAACTGCTGCTGCCGCCTCCACCGCCGCCGCTATTGTTATTTGCCGACTGCTGTGCTGCCGCCGCTGCCGCAGCCTGTTCCTGCTTGATCCGCTCCGCCTCTGCCTGTGCAATCAGGTTCTTCAGTGTCGTCGCATTTTCACCAATCTGCTGCTCCAGATCTGCAAGCTGCACATTGGTATTATCCAGCGTTGTCTGCACTTCATTCTGTTTGCTGATCAATTGATTCTGTAAGTACTCCAGCTCCGTATACTCTGTCTGTAATGCCGCCTCTTTCTTCTCGACATCCTTCACAACGCTCTGGAATTCTGTCAGCATATCTCTATCATATGAAGAAATCTGTGAAACATACTCAGCTTTGTTCAGAAAGTCTCCAATATCCTCACTGCTAATCAGGACTTCTATCATCTGCGAGCTTCCATTCTCATACATGAATTTAATTCGTTTTTTCATGCTCTGATACTGATTGTCTTCATTAATTTTCGCCTGAACCAGGTCTTCCTCTGCTTTCTGGATCTCTGTCTGCTTTGCAGTCAGCTTTTTCTCAGCGTTCTCCATATCTTTCACAATCGCATTTAACTGTGTCGTCAAAGAGTCCTTATTCGCCTGTGCAGAATCCTTCTGTGACTGCAGCTCGTCGGCTTTCTTCTGTGCATCTTCAATTGTTGTCGCATTGACATTGAGCACCATCCCCATACTCAGGACCAATGCAGTTATCCCGCTTATTATACTCCTCTTTCTTCTGTTCATTTTACTCACCATGTCATCACTGTTTATGTAGTTCCATCAGACGTAACTATTCAGAACAGTACGCCAAAGACTCGTTCGCTGCATAAAACATCCACCGCCATGCAGTATCTGTTCTTAATAGCACATCAAACTTTCAAGTGCTTGCGCACTGTGGAATAGCTTCCGATAAATCCAATTCCCACTCCAAGCAGTAATCCGATTGGAAGTAAGTACCGGTATACCGTAGATACCGGAAGGAATTCAATGATATTATTCAGAATACTGAACTTTGTCAGAATATATGTAACCGCTTTTCCGTACAGTGCATATAACAGTCCCAATGGAATCAATGCACCGATTATTCCCATAATCAAACCTTCGATTACGAACGGGGAACGGACAACAAAGTCCTTCGCTCCGATATATTTCATAATGGCAATCTCTTCCTTCCGGACAGTAATCCCCATAGAAACCGTATTACTAATCAGGAAAATAGATACGCCAAACAAAATCAAAATGATTGCAACTGACACATACCCCACCAGTACATTCACACTGGAAAGCGTATTTGCAACAACATCAGACTTATTGACCTTACGGACGCCGTCCAGACTCTTTGCAAATTTTACCAAATCCTGCTGAGTTGACGCAAGTGATTTACTTTTGGCAATGATGTCCTTCCCGTTATCTTCTACAGTCTTCATATAGACTTCGTAATTATCGGAACCCGCCAGCGGATTGTCATTCTTGAATCCATCTGCCAGCTCTTCATTATCTTCAAAGTATTCACCCTTGAACTTTTCCCATGCATCATCCGCAGACACATAATTAACTTCCTTCACATCATCTCTGCTCCGCAACTGCTCTCCGATGTCCTGTACCTGTTCATCTGTCACACCATCCTCAAAAAAAACAGTAATAGCCACACCTTCTTCTGCTGTCTTAATAATATACTGGAAATTCAGCAGAATAGACGCAAATAAACCAAACAGGAAAATACAGGCTGACATCGTTGCGATAGCTGCAATCGAAAACATCTTATTTCTTCCGATGTTTTTGACACCCTGTTTCCCCACATATCCTAATGTACTAATTCTCATCTATATACCCACCTTTTTGTTCATCACTAACGATTACGCCTTGTTTCATCGTAATTACACGTTCGTTCATCTCGTTTACGATTTCCTGATTATGAGTAACAACAAGCACGGTTGTTCCCCTCTCGTTCGCCTCCTTCAGCAGACTCATGATTTCCCATGAGTTCGTCGGGTCCAGGTTACCGGTCGGCTCGTCTGCCAACAAAATTGCAGGTTCATTTACAATTGCTCTCGCAATTGCAACACGCTGCTGTTCTCCACCTGAAAGCTCTTTCGGATAAGACTTATACTTCTGTGCAAGCCCCACCAGAGACAGTGCAGCAGGTACTTTTCTTTTAATCACCCTCGTCGGTGTCTCAGTTACACGCAGTGCAAATGCAATATTTTCATAGATATTACGGTCTTTTAACAGACGGAAATCCTGGAATACAACTCCCAGTCCTCTTCTGTATTTTGCAACGTTTCTGTGTTTCATACGGTTCAGATTCTGACCGTTCACAATAATCGTACCGTTGGTAGGCTCCAGTTCTTTCATAATCAGGCGAATCAGTGTGGACTTCCCGGAACCACTGTCACCAACGATAAAAACGAACTCGCCGCGCTCAATCTTAACAGATACCCCGTTAAGAGCAGCATTTCCCTTTGAGTACTCTTTCGTTACGTTTTTTAATTCAATCATATGCTCCTCCTAATTATTTTTACTCCTTTGTAAAACTAATATTCCAATGTCTCCATATACTTCATGTACTTCACAACCATGAGCGCAATCTTGAATGTGATTGCATCCTCAAATACGCGCAAATCCAGACCGGTACTCTTTTGGAGCTTGTCAAGCCGATATACTAAAGTATTTCTATGGATATACAACTGTCTGGATGTCTCTGATACATTCAGGCTATTCTCAAAGAACTTGTTAATAGTCGCCAATGTCTCCTCATCAAATTCATCCGGTGATTTCCCCTCGAAAATCTCTTTGATAAACATCTTGCAAAGCGGAAGCGGGAGCTGGTAAATCAAGCGCCCAATGCCGAGTGTGCTGTACGCAACAATATCCTTCTCATCAAAGAAAATCTTGCCGACATCCAACGCCATCTTCGCCTCTTTATAGGACTTGGACACCTCTTTGATATCGTTCACAACCGTACCATAGGAAATGTGGATGTGCTCGTCTCCGGTATCCTCCCTGAGAATGGACAGCATGTCTTTCGCCATCTTCTCCATCTCTTTGCTTCCATCCCGCTCAGACAGCTCCTTTACGACAATGATATTCTTCTCGTCTACCGCAGTGATAAAATCCTTGGATTTACCGCCGAGTAGATTTCTCACATTGTCCAATGCAACGCTGTCCTTTTCACGTGATGTCTCAATAATAAAGATAACACGTTTTACTTCTGTGTCAATATGTAATTTTTTGGCACGGTTATAAATATCCACTAAAAGCAGGTTGTCCAAGAGCAGATTTTTAATGAAATTATCCTTATCAAAACGCTCTTTGTAGGCAACTAACAGATTCTGTATCTGGAAGGCAGCAATCTTTCCCACCATATAAACATCTTCGCTCTCCCCGTCGGCCATCAGAATGTATTCCAACTGCTGCTCATCAAAAATTTTAAAGAACTGACAGCCCTGAATCACCTGGCTGTCCGCAGGAGATTCACCAAAGGACATCACTGCATCTTCATATTCCTGACCATTGTCAGATGTTCTGGCAAGTACCTTTCCCTCGGTATCAAACACACAGAAATCTATTCTGGAAATTCCCTTCAAGCCTTCAATTGTATTCAGAAGTATCTGATTCGTAATCATTCTTATCTCCTCCGCTCAACCTTTACTTCATGTACATTTTTCACAAACTTTTTTTATCTTTTTTCTCTTTCCATACGGATATAGTTTATATACTAATGCAAAACAGCAAAAAAATAAAGAGGAAATCCATTTTTTTTATGCATTTCCTCATATTTTTAACAAAAAATTCATTTTTTTATAATGTGCATAGTATACAACATTAAAACCGTTCTCATTTTTCACAGGCACTCTGACATCTTCGGTTCATCTTTTTGCTGCCTTTCCACCTGATACCGAAACAGTTTTTTCAAAAAAAAGTATTTCAGCCTGCCTCTGGCTTTCTCCTGCATCTCCTTCTGTCCAAGCAAGGGGCCGCATCCAAACCAGACACGCGCATTCAGCAGCGGCCGGCTTTCCTGAATGAATGTTTCCTGCCAGGGACATGGCAGTACGGATAGAATACAATCCGGCTCCACACCGTTAATCGCGTTAATCACACTGTCCTCTTTTCCGCTGTCGGACACAATTACCGCTTCTCCGGCGATGGAAATTCCTTTTCGATAAGAAAATACTTTTTCTTTCAGCCGTGAGATATCCTCTTCCTTCTCAGCAAGAAGGAACACACTTTTCCTGTTACGCTCCAGATACCGAAAAAATAACCGAAGAAATATATTATTTTCCAAATCCCGGATATCATTTCCCTCCTCAATCCCAACGCTTTCCAAAATCGTTTTATCAGAAGGGAGCAGCAAATCCATCTCTTCCATCATGGATTTCCACTCTGCATTATCCTGTCCCTGCATCAGCATCTCCAGAGTCACCATCTCAACTGTACTGACTGATTCGCCTTCCATATACTGCATCATCTGTTTCATCGCAGCCTTCGCAGTAAGTCTGTCAAGCTCTACACCTAAGATATTAATCTTATTGTCCATACTATATCCACCTGTCTTTTCACTCCCCAGTCGTACAATTGTACCAAATATGTGCGGTTATTTCAACTGTTTTATTTATTTTTCATGATTTTTTCATGATTCAAGGCTGTTTTATTGCCCGTAACCGTATCCTCTTTCATCTCTTCCTGCTTTTTTCTTTTCGTTATCATACCTCCAATCCTGCCGGTTTCCTTTGAAGACAGAGACTTCCAGCCATGGTCCAGTACCCGGTCCAAAAGCCCCAGCTCCTCTGCAATTTCATATTTTATCTTCTCATCCGGCTCCAGATGGTTCAGATCAATGGGTTGGTCTTTCTTTTTTGTCATGGCAATTCCTCCTTCTGTGTCAGAGTATTGCCAATATCAGGAAAATGTATTCTGATTAAATAACCGTCTCATCCGGGATGATGATTGCCGCAATGAAGTATGCCAGCACTCCGGAACCAAAACTGCACGCCGCCACCAGCACCATCGCAAGCCTCACCAGTGTCGGATCAATATTAAAATACTCTCCTACACCACCGCATACTCCACAAATCATTCTGTTTTCTTTTGACCGGTATAACTTTTTCTGTGTCATAATCTTCGTCTCCTTTTTACATTTCTTCACTAAATGTTACTGTTACCTTTCCCAGACCACATTCGATATCCATCTTTTTTTCTGCATCCGGATTCCGGATTGTCTTCTCCGATGAAATCCCACTATACGAATTACTGCCGACTTCCAGATTTCCAATTCCGCACTCTAAGTCGTAATTGTAATCGGATTCCTTTCCTGCCGCAGTGTAATTGACGGCTCCCATGCCGCACTCGATACTGATATCAGATGCACTTCCTGCAAGCTCCGCCTCTCCGGCTCCGCAATCCAGGTTTATCTTATCCGCTGTAAATGCATCTACAATTGCCTGCCCTGCTCCAACCTCAATATCCAGTTCCTTTGACTGAATATTATCAATATATAGAATTCCTGCTCCCACATTCAGTTCTGCCTTCTCCAGAGAGTTCTTCGGAACCCGGATATTCATACTCCCCTGATTTCCACCGCGATTATTAAAAACTTGTTTCCATTTCCTATGATTTTTTAGCTCAATCTTTAATCCATCATTCTCAGAACGATAAGAGATGTCATCAAGCATATCCTGCGTGATTCCCGTTGTCTGTACCTTTACAGTATTCCCGTCATACTCGGACACATTCAGCTTTATATAGGCTACTTCCGCCTCAAGCCTTCGGATGTCCGGGTATTCTACTGTTTTTCCTTCTTCAGGCACGATCTGCCCACTCCCGGTCTGAACATGTGATGCATCTGCACTGTGATGTCCATCATCATTGTCATCCTCGTAGTCCTCACCATACCCATCATCATAGTCACCGCTGTAGTCCTCTTGATATGTGTCATCCCACCACTGTCCATATGGACGTGTTATGGCCGTTACACTCCCGCCAAGTGCCGCTCCCGCCGTGCAGAATACAATTCCAAGGACAGCCAGTACACCGCACACAATCCAAAAAATCTTCCATCCTTTTTTCATCTGTCAGACCACCGCCTTCCTTCCGTGAAATGGTATTCTGCAAATATTTACGATTATGCGGACCATCGCCGGATACATTACCATGCACAATTTTACCGTTGCAACTGTTGCAATTGCGCCAAAAGTAAACATCAAAAGCCCAACCCCGACTGTCATAAGGGCGGACGGCAGTCCGATGGATGCAATCATGCCGGCTATGACAACGGCAATCCCTGACACCGCTACCGCCACTGCCGCAATAACGAAAGCTGCAAACATGACAAATGCTGCCACAACCAGACCGAACACGGCTGCTGCCACCCCAAGGATAACCGGAACCGCCACCGGGCTGACTACAAGGATGATTGCGACAATGAGAAGAACTTTCAACGTTTTACTTGTTCTTGGCTTTGCCTGACGGTCCGCCCCATTTTCATACCCGTAACTTCCGCTGTACCCCCTGTTCTGATTTTCTTCCTGATGAAAGGAGTAACGGTCTCCCCTCCTCGTATGGTCACCGCGCATTGCAGGAGTCTCTTTTTCTTCAAAACGCTCGTCGGTAAAACCATGTTCTGTAAACTCGCCGTTCTCTTCACTTCCCGGTTTTAAATCTGCGCCAATCATCGCGGCCACTTTTTCCGGACTTCCGAGCTCCTGTATCACTTCCTCCTCATGTTCTGCCCCTGCGTCATCAAAATAATATTCGTAATACTGCAGTGCCTCTCTGCGTTCTTCCGCCGGAATGCTTCGTAATAATTGTTCTAATTTTGCCATAAAATCTTTCCGGTTCATGCAGTCACACCTCCCTCAAATATATCCTGTATCTTCTTCGAATAATTCTTCCATTCTATCTTATACAAATTTAGCTGCGCCATACCTTTTTCTGTCACTTTATAGTATCGTCTGTTCCTTCCGTCAAACTGCCTGTCATATACTTCCAGACACTCATCCTTCTGTAGTCTTCGAAGGACCGGATAGAGTGTAGATTCGGAAACATCAATCGCCCTTCGGACATCCTGTGTAATCTTATACCCATAAGTCCCCTCTGTCTCTCCTGATACAACCGCCAGAACAATCGCATCCAGCAATGCTGCACCTGTATTAAATACCATGTAATCACCTCTTCCTTTTATGACCATCCCCCGGAGGATATTATTTTGTTTTCTATATTATATTTCATATAGTATTATTTGTCAATAGTTATCTGCTAAACCTGAATCTCCTCCCGCAGCGTGAAGGAGTAAATAATCTTTTCTTTTACCTGTTTTTGCAGCAACTGTTCCAGCGCCTTTGCATAATACTCCAACTGCGAGTGGTATTTTTCCCGTAAATCTTCTGCCCTCCGCACGTTGTCCGTCTTATAATCCAGCACCACCAACTCTCCGTTTTCTTCAAAATAGACATCAATGATTCCCTGTACAAGAACCGTTTCCGTGCTTTCTTCTCCCGGATACACCTCTTCCGCATCCACGCCGAGCACAAAGGGCTGTTCTTTCCATAACCGTGTCTGTTTTGCTGCCTCTTGCATCCGTCTGCCCGATTTGCAGTGTAAAAGACCAAGAATATCAGGAACCCGGATACATTCTGCCATTTCTTTAGAAAGTTTTCCTGCCGCCTGTAATCTGCCGATGGTCTCCCGCAGAGAATCCGCATCATATTCCTGTGAAAAGTCGAGAACCTCCAGCAATTTATGGTATGCGCTGCCCCTCGATGCTCCCCGCAGCTCTCCCTCTTCCTGAAGGAATTTCGGCAATAGCGGTACTGTTTCCGGTTCTTCCATCGGCAGTTCCCCGCCTTCCTCTGCCAAATATGCCCGTTTTTTTAACTCAGATACAGTAAACTTTAGTTTCAGTTTCCCGGCATCCTCGTATGGATACCGATAAGAGAACTGTTCTTCCAGATGCTGTTTTACTTCTGGCTGATATACTTTTTTTGTATTCCAATGTTCCAGTATATCCTTTGCAAGCACCTCCGCATGCTCTGCCGCCGCGTCAGTCACGGCTGCATCCCAATAATCCCATACTATGATTCTGATTGGCGTATCTTGCCCTGCTGCCGCCGGAAGCACCCAGTCGAGATAACTCCGGGCAGAAGCGAGCTGGTAAAACGGGAACGGCGTGGGGGTCGTGTGACATCGGCACCGCTCCAGCGCTGCCTCCGCTTCCTTCAACTGCCCGGTCATAATTAGTTTTTCTTTCGCCCGCGTCATTGCCACATAGAGCACACGAAGTTCCTCCCCCAGATTTTCCAGAACGGTCTGCTGCTGGATTACCTTTTTCAAAAACGTCGGAATCTTTGTCCGCCGCTCCAAATCCACGCAGTCGATTCCAACGCCAAGCTCCGGATGGATGATTACACTGCCGGTCACATCCTGCATATTGAACCGCTTTCCCATACCTGCGACAAACACAATCGGAAACTCCAGTCCCTTACTCTTATGAATACTCATAATCCGGACCGTATTCGCCTGCTCGTCAGCAATATTCGCCTCGCCATAATCCACATCGTACTTTTTCAACTGGTCAATATACCGGACAAAATTGAAAAGTCCCTTATAACTTGTTCCCTCGAATGCGGACGCTTTCTCAACAAGCATTTCCACATTTGCCATGCGCTGCCCGCCCCCCGGCATCGCAGAAATATACAATCCATATCCGGTTTCTTCCAGAATATTCCATATCAAATCATGGATTGCCGTATAGGGAACCATTTCCCGGAAGTGGGTGAGCTGTGCATAAAATTCCTGCAATTTTTGTTTTACTTCCGGACAGCGCTTGTTTTCCGGAACCTTGCCCTCTTCATTTCCACCGATATACCTCTGCGCAGCCTCATAAAACGGTTCTTCCGGTGCTGCAGTCCTGATTTCTGCAAGCTGCCCGGCATCCAGTCCTACAAATGGCGAAGTAAGAACTGCCGCTAACGGAATATCCTGCCGCTGATTGTCCAAAAGCTGCAAGTAATTCAACAGCACACTCACCTCATAGGTTTCGAAATATCCTTCCTGACTGCCCGCATACGCCGGGACGCCTTCTTCCGCCAGCACGGCTGCAAACACATCCGCCCACCCTCTGACACTTCGTGTCAGGATAACGATATCACGATACTCTGCCTGACGGTATGCTCCGGTCTCTTTGTCCCGCACCTTTGCAAACCGTACAAGCTCCCGAATCCGTTTTGCCACAACCAGTGCCTCCATCTGACGGGCATCGCCTTTTATAATAGAAGCCCCTTCCTGAATGGCGCCGGGCATTTCCGTCCCAGCCGGATCAATCAGCAGCAGCTCCGCCGTATTTGCCGATATGCCGTCTGCATTCAGTACCGGCTCATAGTCTGCTCCGAGGTAGAGCGCAGCCTGTTCATCATACGCAACGCCTCCAAGCTCCTTTCGCATAATCCGCTCAAACACGTAATTCGTACTATCCAGCACCTCCGCACGGCTGCGGAAGTTTTTGTGTAAATCAATCCGCTGGCAATCACTGTCCGACAGCGTGTATGTGTGGTACTTCTCCATAAACAGTTCCGGACGAGACAGACGGAACCGGTAAATGCTCTGTTTGACGTCTCCTACCATAAAAATGTTATTCCGCCCACGGCTCACAGTCGAAACACTGGTCAGAATCGCCTCCTGAATCAGATTACTGTCCTGATACTCGTCAATCATCACTTCACGGAACTGCTCCTGATACTCCCGCGCCACCATCGACGGCACAAGCCCACCGTCCTGTTCCTCAGTCAGAATCTGAAGCGCAAACTGTTCCATATCGTTAAAATCAATCAGATTGCGGCTTTTCTTTTTCTCTGCAAATGCATCGGCAAACCGTTGAACCAGTTCCGCAAATGTCTGCATCGTTCCATGTGCGTCTGCCATGTCTGCAAGCAGTTCTTCCGGTGTCTCATAGAAATATGCTTCCGTCAGATCTTTGATTTGCTTTTTCACCTGCTCACGCAGTGATTTCACCTGTTCTTTCTTTTCCTGCGATACTGTTTCATCTTTTTTCGTGGATAACCGTTTCCATTTCAGTGACGTTATCTGTCCATATATCCGCCGGAAATTTCCTGATGCACACTCAGATTCACATTCTGTGTCCGGTCCTTTCCATACAGCGTTTTCTTCATATTCATGCCGGCACCCTGCAAGCCGGGAAATCATGGCGATATCCGCCTCCAGCATATCTGCATACATGTACGGTCCGTCCGGCTCTTCGCAGATTTTCAAGCCCCGGTCCAGCATACCAAGCATATCCTGCAAATATTGTCCTATCAACTGCTCCGCCTGATGAAAGATTGGATATTCACCGGTTTTGTCCTGCGGCTCATAGTTTTTCACGCACTCATCCAGCCAACGCTCCGGCTGTGGATAACTTCGGGAATATTCATATAACTGCAATACCAGCTCTTCCAGTTTCCTATCCGTGCGCCCGGTTCCAAGTTTTTCAACGAGTCTCAGAAATTCTCCGGCTCCGTCCGCATAATAATTTTCCAGCAGCTCCTCCAGTACATCCTGCTTCAGCAGCTTTAACTCACCTTCTTCTGCGATACGGAATCCCGGATCTATATCAATGACATGAAAATGTTCCCGGATAACGGATAGGCAGAAACTGTGAATGGTCGTAATCGAAGCACTGTGAATCAGCGTTGCCTGCCGCTGCAAATGTACATTTTCCGGGCAGTTTTCCAACGCCTTTTCAATTGCATTCCGGATACGCTCCTTCATTTCTGCCGCCGCGGCCTCCGTAAAGGTCACAATCAGCAGCCGGTCAACGTCTACCGGATGTTTCTCATCGGTCAGCATCTGGATAATGCGCTCTACCAGAACCGCGGTCTTACCGGAACCTGCCGCCGCCGAGACAAGAATATTCCGGTCGCGCAAGCCGATTACTTTTTGCTGTTCTTCTGTCCATTGCACTCCCATCTAAATCTCCTCCCTCTCTGTGTTGTCTTTCTCTGTGTTTCCCTCTTCTGCACTGTCCCTTTCTGCGCCGCCCTTTTCTGCACTGTCCTTTTCTGCGCCGTCCTTTTCTGCGCTGTCTCTTTCTGCGCTGTCCTTTTCACAGACCTGATGAATTTTAACCAGCACTTCATCCTTCGGATACTTCTCCAACTGCCGGTATTCGCAGCCTTCAATCCGCGTATCGAATCCGCAGATGGATTGATAGCGGCAGTAATCACATCCGGTAGCCCCGCCAAGCTCATACGGTGCAGCCGCGGCGTCTCCCTCTGCTATTTTCTTCTTCAATTCCTTTTCCAGTTTTTTTGTATACCGCAAAAATTCTGCAAATTCTTCCGGATATAACACTTTAGATGCACTGGTCAGGCTGCCGTCTTTCTTTCTTCCGACCGGAATCAGATTGGAAGTTCCACTTAAATTCTTCTCCAGATGCTCAATGACTGTCTCATCTGCATTTACAAGCCCATCCAGACGCAGTTCTTTTAACAACTTTCCTTCCAGTAACTCGTCATCCTCTTCTTTTTCCACAATCGGATCCTGCATACGATAGTAGAAGATTCCAGCAGGAACGACTTTCTTTCCTTTGTGTTTTTTCTGTTCCAGACTCAATGCAGCATTCAGATACACCGGGAGCTGCATCTGTAAACCGTGATAAAATGCAGTAATGTCAAAACTCTTCATTCCTGTTTTATAATCTGTGACTTTGACGTATACCTTGTCATCATCCTCGCATGTATCAATGCGGTCAATCTTTCCGCTGCCAAATTTCAGCTCATATCCGCTCGGGCGGAAATCGCCCTGCTCCATCTGTTTTGTCAACGCCCAGACGGACCTGCGAATTAACTTTTTGATTCGTGTAATCGTGTATTCATTTCTTGCGGTACTGTAAAGCACCGTATTTCCATAATCCAGAATGCTTTCCTCCACACTTTCCTCAATCAGTTCACTCCGCACGCTCTCGCCCATCTGCGTCCAGTCCACGTTTCTCTCATCTGCCTTTCTGGCAAACCGTTCCATCGACTGATGCGCAATATTTCCCAAGTCCATGGATGCAAACTGATATAATTCTCTATCGGAAAGGCGCAGACCATAGGTCAAGAAATGCGCATAAGCACAGGAGGCAAAACGTTCCAGCCGTGTAACGCTGACACGGTCCGGATTCCCATATAATTCCGCGGCAGCCGAAACCGACAATCGTTCCTGTTTCTTCTTATAAAAAGCAGCGTCCAGAATTTGTTCTGTCTGATGCTTTTCTATTTTCCGATACCAGCTATACAGCTCCTTCCAGTCATCCCTAATCCCATGCTGACGGTTCTGCAATCCTTTTACGAGATATGCCGCTCCTTTTTCCACTGTCAGTTCCTGTTCCGCCAACGGTTCTTTCTCTTCATCCTGCACTGAAAGCGCCGGGTACAGCCGTTTCAAATCCTGAATCAGATATGCCGGGCGCAATGCCTTTCCGTCCGCGGACATCTTAGAAAAGGACAGATACAACCGTTCTGCCGGTTTCGTCAGGTTCATATATAAATAAAATTTCTGAACATATGTCTTTTCTTTTGCACCCGGAGACAGTGCAATCTTTTTCTCCGCAAAATATTCCCGGTCCCGCTCCGAGAGCAGCCCCCCCTGTCCCAGATTTCCGGGAAGGAATACATCATTTGCCCCGACAAAAAACAACACTTTCAGATTATTGAGACGGGTCCGCTCCATATCTCCGATGACAACCTGATCCAAACTCGGCGGAATTACTCCTACTTTTGCCTCTTCTAGTCCCGCATCCAGCAGTTCATTGTATTCCCTCATGGAAATCGGCTCGTCACCAAGTAATTCCTCAAACTTGTCAAACAGATCAATTACAATCCGGTACACCTGTGAGTACTCTTTTGCAAGCGCCAGCTCCCCGTCCTCCTGAAAACGCTCTGCCATCCGCTGCACCTGCTCCTGAAGATGCTCCTGCCGGAAAAACTCATGCACCGCCATCGTAATATCCCGCACCGTCTTTTTCCTCTTTTTCAGAATCACAGTCAGTCCGTCTACCATTTCCACAAAGCGTACACGCAGTCCATTCAAAGCCTCCAACTCTTCCTCTCCCACAAGAGAAGTTCTGCGCACCCATGCGCTCTGCCATTTTTTATAGCCTTTTAAACCAAGCGCAAGAGCATAATTTTCCATACGGTCAATTTCCTCACGGGTAAACCCGGTCATTCCCGTGCGCAGGAAACGAAATACACTCTCATACGAAAAATTTTCTTCTTCCATTGTCAGAAGGCTTCGGATATATTCTACAAACGCGTTGAGCAAAATGCTTTTCTTATTATCCATGAACACCGGAATCCCATATTCCTTACAGGCTTTTTCCAAATGTACTGCGTAAGCATTCATATCACTGGCAATCACAGCCATGTCCCGGTAACGAATGCTCTGTTCCCTTACCAGACGGCGCATTCTGGCTGCCACAAAGACAGCCTCCTCCTTCGGGCTGCGCGCTCCATGAAGGGAAATGGCAGACTGCTCCCCTTCAAAACGGCGTCCACGAAACCGGAATAATTCAGACTCAAGAAACGCCATCGCGGGATTATTTCTGAACCGGTACACAGGCTTCCCATACAGATAAACCGGATTTTCCACCTCAATCTTCTGCTCCGATGCAATTTTCATCAGAGACGTCACCATCCGCTTACTGATAGCAAACAACTGGTATGGATGCGTATAAATAAACGGGTTCTCCCGCTCATCCATTTCCACTGTAATCATTACCTTACGGCAGACTTTCAGTAGTTCTCCAAGCAGTTTATTCTGTACCGGCGTGAATCCGGTAAATCCATCCAGCACAACCACACTGTCTCTGAGGATTGCAGACTCCGGCACCGCGTCGCTCAGTAAGTCCAGCAATTCCTCCTTCGTAATATATTTATCTGCAAGGTAATTTTCAAATCCTTCATACACTTTTCGGATGTCCTGTAACTTATAATACAGATAGCTTTCCCCGCCAAGTGTCTCCATAAATCCGTCCAGCTCATCAAATCCAATCCCATACTGCGTGAACTCGGAGATGACGGATTTTACTTCACTGATGTACCCTTGCTTCTTCAGATTTCCCTTTAGCACCTTCAGCTCGTCCTCATATTCTCCTGCAATCTTCCGCAGAATCAGATTCTTTCCTTCGTCATCGAGCACCCGTATTGTCTCCTTCCCGGTTTCCTCGAATACACGATGGGACAACCGGATAAAACTTAAGACATCAATGTTCATAATACCATGCCGCGGATGCGCCATGCACAAGTCCTTCTGCGTCTGCATCGTAAACTGCTCCGGCACCAGTACGATATAATTGATATCCGGATGCCGCATGGACTCCTTCACAATATGTTCATATAAATAATGGGACTTGCCCGCCCCGGAATTTCCAAAAATAAACTGTAATGACATCTGTGCCCTCCTGTGTCCGATGATCAAATAATTTTTTGCATGGATAGATTATACCACATAGCAACAAGGCATCGCAAAGGGGATTACAAAGGGGACTGTCCCTTTTGCGTTGGGGACTGTCCCCTTTGTAATACAGAAAACCTTTCTACGACATCTTCTTATCCTGCCCCTCTAACAGGCGTATATAATGGTTTGCCTCCCGCAGCACATGGTCCGCAAGCAACGGCAGGATAATAGATTCAATACCGCAGTTTAGGATTCCCTCCGTTCCCGCAGCTTTAAATTCCCTGTATTTTAAAGTCTCTTCCAATGATTTTTTTGTCAGTGCACTTTCTGCCCGGGAGTCCTGCATCCGTGCCATTTCCAAAAGTTCCCTGTATTCTCCTGCAAATTCATCGGCTGTTTTTATCAATTCTTCCTCGGTCGGGTCCAGCAGCCCCCGGATAAACAGTGCATGTTCCATCATAATCTGATTCCAGAACTCCTCTTTGGAGCGTATAATTTCGTAAGAAATTCTCTCGTTTTGTCTAAGTTCCTGCAAAATCGAACGGTATAACCTCGCCTCTCTCATAATATGTTCAATCAATAATGGATAATTGAACGTGAAGAGGGTACACTCTCTCACTTCTCTCAATATGTTTTGCTTGAATTCAATAAGTCCGTTCAAAAGGGTTATGCCTCTTTCATTCATATTCCGTACAGTTCTGCGAAGCTCTCTGCTATGCTCTTCCTCACAGCCCGACTGGAGATTTTGCTCCATCACGGTAATCCTGCTGTCAATTGGAATCCCGCTCAGACGATTTGTCGCCTTCTCCGCAGGCAGTGTAAACTCCGTAACGATTTCCTGCGACTCAATCACACTGCGACTGATGATCCCGTCACTGATTTCCACCGCCTGCCTCAAAAAATTCTCAAACTGTCTTCGAAACCACGCTGCTTTTTGTATCCATGCTTTTTCTTTTCCCGGAAATCCCGCCTCCAGAAAAAATGCATGTTCTTTCATAATCCGCGCAAAAAACAAATGTGTTTCTAACGAAAACACTACAAAATCTTCCATTGTTTCTCATCCCTTAATATTTGACTTCTATCTAAAATATGCAATATCAAAAAAATGGTACGTGAAACGCCAAAACAGTTTCATTGCTGATACTGCTTTCCTGATTTTCGGCTACTATGAAAATGCAGACGGCGCGGAGCTTTCCGCCGGAGAAAACGCCGTAAAAGATGCGCTTACAAATTAAAACCGGGATGTGACGATGAATACAAGGCAAGACATGATGCTCTTGCCGCACAGCGAGGTGATACCGTTAATCCCGGCCCAGACAGCAACTTCAGTATCTGGAGCGCCGGCGGTTATATCTTTGGATATGATGAAATTGACACAACAATGGAAACCGATGAGACGCCGGAGGAACATGCAGCTACTATTGCATGGGAGACACGCCAGCTCGGCATTATGGACTGGATTACCAACGACGTGGACTGGATGACAGGTGAACATCATCCCGGCAGTAAACGGATTGCATGGCACGCATAATCATTATTGCGTCGATTAACAGCCGCATCGGAAACGATATACCGGCTGTTAACCAACGCAAGTACCCATTCAAAAATATTCGATGTTGCTTATACTAAGCAAATCTGATTTTAATATACGCCTTGATTTCCTCGACGCATTTCTGGAACCCCAGTTTCCCACTGTTCAGGCAGAGGTCATAATTTCTTGCGTCCGACCACTCGCGGCCGGTATGATATCGGTAAAAATCACCGCGGAATGCGTCCGTCTTTTCAATATATTTCTGCATCTCCTTCTCGCTCATGCTGTGGCGTTCCATAGAACGTTCCAGACAGAACTTTTCATCCGCATGGATAAATACACTGACGAGATTGGGATAACCCCGGAGGACATAATCTGCACATCTTCCAATGATGACACAGGATTCCTGCCCTGCCAGTTCTTTAATTATCTTCGCCTGATAGTTAAACAGATTATCCTCAGAAACAAATTCCCGGTCTTCAGGCGGGAGAAGTTCTCCGTCATATGGGCGTTTCAATATACGAAACCATCCCGCACGTTTGATTTTTTCGTCAGACATACCAAACAGGCTCTCATTGATTCCGCTGTCCTCCGATGCCATTCTCAGGATTTCTCTGCTGTAACAGTTGATTCCAAGCTCTTTTGCAAGCATGGCGCCGATTGTTTTTCCTCCGCTTCCATACTGTCTGGAAATCGCGATTACTATATTTTCCATAAAAAGTCCCCCCTATTCACCCAGATATGCTTTCTTGATGGATGCGTCCTCCAGCAGCTCTTTTGCTTTTCCTTCCAATACGATATTTCCTGTCTCAAGGACATATGCCCTGTCCGCAATGGAAAGTGCTTTCTTCGCATTCTGTTCTACAAGAAGAACGGTCGTTCCACTTTCGCTGACTGATTTAATAATATCGAAAATCTCGTTTACAAGAATCGGTGAAAGCCCCATAGACGGCTCATCCATCAGAATAATCTTTGGCTTTGACATCAGGGCGCGCCCCATCGCCAGCATCTGCTGCTCTCCTCCGCTCAATGTTCCTGCAAGCTGATTCCTTCTTTCCTTCAGGCGCGGAAATCTGTCATATACACTCTGCAGACTTTCTTCTATCTCATTTTTATCTTTCCTTGTATAAGCACCCATCTTCAGATTCTCATATACGCTCAGTTCCGCAAAAACTCTCCGACCTTCCGGTACGTGCGCCATCCCCATCGATACGATTTTATAAGCCGGGACTTTTGTGATTTCCTGTCCTTCAAATGTCACCGTGCCGTTTTTCGGAGCAATCAGACCGGTAATCGTATGCAGAATCGTTGTTTTACCCGCACCGTTGGCTCCAATCAGGGCGATAACCTCACCCTGATTTACCTGAAAGGATACACCCTTTATCGCCTGAATCACCCCATAATAAACTTCCAGATTTTTGACCTCAAGCATTGCCATAGCTGTTTCCTCCTATTCTCCCAGATATGCTGTAATGACTTTTGGATTGTTGAGCACTTTTGACGTTTCTCCCTGGGCGAGTACCTCGCCAAAGTTCAGCACCGTCAGTTTCTCACAGATACCGCTCACAAGTTTCATGTCATGTTCAATGAGAAGGATTGTCATGTGAAATTTTTCCCGGACAAACTGGATCATTTCCATCAGCGCCCCTGTCTCATTCGGATTCATTCCAGCCGCAGGCTCATCCAGCAGCAACAGTTTCGGATTCGTTGCAAGCGCTCTGGCAATCTCAAGCTTCCGCTGCTGGCCATATGGAAGATTTGCGGCAAGATGATCTGCATAATCCTCCAAGTCAAACACCTTCAGCAATTCCATTGCCTTGTCATCCATCTCTTTTTCCACACGGCTGTACCGGGGGAGCCGAAGGATTCCTTCCACAGCAGTGTAATGATGCTGATTGTGAAGCCCGACTTTTACATTGTCCGCAACAGTTAACTGTCTGAACAGACGGATATTCTGAAATGTTCTTGCAACCCCGGCTTTGCTGATGTCCGTAACCTTTCTGCCGGTAATATCAACGCCATCCAGAACTACTTTTCCGCTGTCCGGCCGGTAGACTCCTGTCAGAAGGTTGAAAATTGTTGTCTTGCCCGCTCCGTTGGGTCCTATCAGACCATACAGTTCTTCTTTTTTTATAGAAATATCAAAGGCATTCACTGCCCGGAGCCCGCCAAAAGAGATACCCAGATTTTTAACGTCTAATAAAGTTTCCATTACTTCCCAGCCCCCCTCTTGTTTTTTCCGAAGTGAAAATATTTCTCTCTCCATGCAATTGCACCCGGCGCCCAGTTAAAAATCATCATGACAATCAGGACAACTGCATATATCAACATACGATAATCAGACAGACCTCTCAGCACTTCCGGCAACAGTGTCAGAACAACCGCCGCAATAACAGAACCACGGATACTTCCGATTCCACCTAATACAACAAATACAAGAATTGTAATCGACATATTGTATCCGAAGTTATTTGTATTGGCAGTCAGTGTGGACAAATTATGTGCATACAGCACACCGGCTGCCCCTGCCAGTGCTGCCGAAACTGTAAATGCCATCAATTTATATTTTGTGACGTTAATTCCCACGGACTCTGCCGCAATCCGGTTGTCACGAATCGCCATGATAGCACGTCCGTCCCTGGAATTTGTAAGGTTAATCACAATAAACAATGTCAACAGAATCAAAAGGAATCCGATAAAGAATGTCGCATCCTTCGGAGTGCCTGTAATTCCCTGCGGACCATTTACAATGACAGTTCCATCCGGAGCCATATCGAGTGCCATCACATCTTTCGTCGAAAAATGAAATCCTTCCGAATCTTTTCCAATATATAAAACATTTACTAGGTTCTTAATAATTTCCCCAAATGCCAATGTCACGATTGCCAGATAATCTCCCTTCAGACGGAGGACCGGAATGCCAATCAGCACACCAAATACCGCCGCCACTGCGATGCCGACCAGCATCGCAAGGAAAAAACGAAGGGGTGCGGCTGTAATTACATCTCTCATACATTTTGAGAAAAAAGCACTGGAGAATGCTCCCACACACATAAATCCTGCGTGCCCCAGACTCAGCCCTCCGAGAATACCGACCACAAGGTTCAGGGAAACAGCCAGAACAATATAGGTACAAAGAGGAACCATCAATCCTTTCAGCAGACTGGAAACCGCACCTACGCTAATCAATAACTGCATAATAATAAATGCGGCAGTCACCATTGCGTATGTAATCAGATTGTTTTTTGTATTTTTCTTCATTTTCTTTAACATAACATCCACCTACACTTTCTCCTGAATCTTTTTCCCCAGAAGGCCTGTGGGTTTCACAAGAAGTACGATAATCAATACGGCAAATACAATGGCATCTGCCATCTGTGATGAAATGTATGCCTTACTGATGATTTCGATAATTCCCAAAAGAATACCACCGATAAACGCTCCCGGTATGGAGCCGATTCCGCCAAATACAGCAGCTACAAAGGCTTTGATACCAGGCATCGCCCCTGTGTACGGAGTCAGGCTTGGATAAGTGGAGCACAACAGTACTCCCGCGATTGCCGCCAGCGCGGAACCGATTGCAAATGTCAATGCGATTGTTCCATTTACATTAATCCCCATCAACTGTGCGGCGCCACGGTCCTCTGAAACCGCGCGCATTGCCTGCCCTGATTTTGTCTTCTGTACAAATGTAATCAATGCAGCCATAATGATGAGACATGCAGCAATTGTTACGATTGTCTCACCGGAGATATTCAGCCTGCCGCCTGCGAGCGATACCCCCTTCCACTGAATCACAGTCGGAAACGTCTGTGCATTCGCGCCAAAAATCAACAATGCCACATTCTGCAGCAAGTAACTGACACCAATTGCGGTAATCAATACAACCAGCGTTGACGATGCCTTACTAAGCGGTCTGTAGGCAATCCGTTCAATTGCCATCCCAAGTACGGTGCAGACAACCACCGCAATCAATATGGCAATCACAGGCGAAAGCCCTGCCTGTGTCATGGAAATCAGCGCGGCATAAGCCCCAATCATAATAACGTCTCCATGTGCAAAATTCAACATCTTCGCAATACCGTAAACCATCGTGTATCCAAGAGCAATAATCGCGTATACACTTCCAAGACTCAGCCCATTAATCAAATACGATATAAAACTCATACTCATTTCCTCTCATCTTTTTTCATTCTTTTACTGAAAAGGAGATACCTGCACAGAACCGTTCTGTTCGTGCCTGCATCTCCCATAACATCAGCATCTGTGCCTATATGAACATGTTTTACTCTTCTCCGAGAATCTTATATGCACCGTTCTCTACTACAACAACTGTAGGCTGTTTGGAAGGCTCGCCATCTTCAGACCATGTAATCTGCTTTCCTGTCAAACCGTCAATCTGAATCTCCGTCATCGCTTTCTGCATTGCATCCGAAATTTCAGAAACATTCATATCCGGAGTCACATTTTCCTTCTCTGCTGCCTCCTTAATTACATATACGCAGTCATATGCATCTGCCGCAAACTGAATCGGAGTATCGCCGAACTTTTCTTTATATGCCGCTACAAACTTCTGAGTAGCATCATCCTGTGCGTCTGCCGTAAATGGTGTCAGGAACATAACCCCCTCTGCAAGAGATGTATCAAATCCGTCCAGTGCAAGAAGTCCGTCCATACCGTCACATCCGAAGTATTTTGGAGTATAGCCCATCTTCTGTGCCTGTGCAAGAATCAGAGATGCTTCCTGATAATAAATTGGGAGGAAAACAAGTTCTGCACCTGCACTTTTCGCTTTCTGAATCTGTACGGAAAAATCGGTCTTACTGTCCGCGGTAAACGCTTCAGCCGCTACAACATTAAGTTTTCTTGCCTTTGCTTCCTCTGAAAACTTCTGGTAAATACCTGAAGAATATGTATCCGAACTGTTATAAATTACTGCGATATTTTTTGCAATTCCATTATCTGCAATATAGTCTGCCGAAGCTTTCCCCTGGTTCGGATCGGAGAAACACATACGGAATGCATTTTTATACTGGATACTGTCAACTGCAGTCGCAGATGGTGTAATCTGGAACATGTTGTCAGAATTCGTCTCTTCTACTACCGCTGTGCAAGGTGTAGAAGTTGTTGTCCCTATCAGCATCTGCATCCCCCAGTCCTTCAACGTATTGTATGCATTGACAGACTTCTCTGAATCTGACTGGTCGTCCTCGAATTTGTACTCTATTTGTTTTCCGTTAATCCCGCCAGCCTCATTAATCTCATCTACCGCGAGCTGGATTCCGTTCTTAACCGCTGTTCCGTAAATTGCATTATCCCCGGTAGTTGGTCCGATGCCACCAATCTTAAATACATCTGAGTTTGTTTTCTTGTCGTTTCCGCCTGTGCACCCTGTAAGTGATGCAATCACCATAGCAGATGCCATAACAAGACTGACCGCACGTGTAAATTTTCTCATTTCCTTTACCTCCTTATAACTGATATCCGTTATATTACCTTCCCAAAAGTACTTTGTCAAGAGAAAAAACAGATTGCACTCTATTTTTTTCTGATTTCAGCATTTTTAATATGTGAAATATAAAAACCCCATAATTTTTAGTAAATTTGAATCAAAAAAACAGTACCGTCTCCGATACTGTTCTCTCATCCCATATTCAATAAG
>X357_Northern_Tamandua__coassemble_350_pt1 | contig 55045 bp, 58 predicted proteins | sample X357_Northern_Tamandua__metabat2_low_PE_004 | metagenome-assembled genome bin X357_Northern_Tamandua | reverse complement strand
ATATTTACTGGTGTTGTGGGACTTTTATCGTCATTTAGGTGTCAAAAACAGGATTCTATTACAAAACAATAGAATCTGTCAAGACATTTTCTTCCCAAGTTCCTTTTCTCGTTCTTCCCGAGTTCCTTTTCATGTTCCTTTCCGCGTTTTTTTGAATTTCTCTTTCATACTCCAAATTCTGATTCGCCAAAAATCCCTAGTGCACTTTCTCATTCACTTTCAATTAACCAGCGCAGAATGAATTTTCAATCCGCAAGGTGAAGGAATGAGGCGATGCGGTGGCATCGCCGATTGACGACAACGCAGGAAATGGACATCCAGACAAGCTATTTGGCAAAATGCAAATGATACATTAGTATACATGAAATCCCTTTTTTCCGCACATACTATCACGGAGGTGATAACATGGCATCTTACGTGTCCCCGTCTATCCGGGATAAGTTTGAAACATTGTCCATCGACTTAAAAAACACAATTCTAGAGCGGAATGTCAGGCTTGAAAATATCCATGACCTGATACATGTTCTGGAGGACATTGTGGCGGAAGCAGAGGAATAAGCTGCCTCCGCCTATTTGTGTCTGCACGCTCTGTCGCATTTCCAAAATAAGAAAGGGCTTTGATACCGGCCGTCAGCATAAAAAAGATTACACAGCTTTTGAGGGATACAGGGAAACTGGTGCTGGAAACCTACAACCATGCCATACCGCTGATTGAGCAACAGGAAAAACAGGGTGTACACTTTACTCTCATTCTAAAAGGAAGATGCTGAGGCCGTAATTGCGGCCCCTATGAACAATTAAAAAGTGGGACAAAAACGAGACATTGAGGCACGAACGAAACATTTATAAACGTTTATTTTTGTTAGAATCCGTTACTTTTAAAATATGCAAAAATAGCGAAAACCCTTGTAAATACTGAGTTTCCGCCAACCTATCACAGTGAGCGTGCGGGGATTCGAACCCCGGACAACTTGATTAAAAGTCAAGTGCTCTACCACCTGAGCTACACGCCCTTATTAAATTGTTCCCGGCTTGTCCAGGTGAACTGGGCTAGCTGGATTCGAACCAGCGAATGCAGGAGTCAAAGTCCTGTGCCTTACCGCTTGGCGATAGCCCATCAAAGACTTGTATCGACACCGCTGTTAATACTGGTGTTTTTCCTGTTTGTAAGAAAAAGGGTGGGTAGTGGGACTCGAACCCACGATATCCGGAACCACAATCCGACGCGCTAACCAACTGCACCATACCCACCATACCGAGCCTGGGGGGATTCGAACCCTCGACCTACGGCTTAGAAGGCCGTTGCTCTATCCAGCTGAGCTACAGACTCATATCATATATCCCCTTTTCTCTGGATTCCTACAGACTGCTCCGTAAGAAAAGCGGGTGATGGGAATCGAACCCACGTATCCAGCTTGGAAGGCTGGTGTTCTACCATTGAACTACACCCGCGCAGTCGGGGTGACAGGATTCGAACCTGCGACCTCCTGGTCCCAAACCAGGCGCTCTAGCCAAGCTGAGCCACACCCCGTCATTACTGCTCGCCGCGCCGCTTACCCGTGACGCAAGAATTATTATATTACACGCCTTTCACAATGTCAACAATTATTTTTTATTTTTTTAATGTTTTTCTTACATTAGCAGTTTTATCCAATTTTCCTGTCATTTTCAATCAATCTCTGGTTGTTTTTGTCAAAAGAGCAGGCATATTCCATCCATTCCGACACATTTTTCAGTCCAGATAATGTTCCTGATAAGTCGCATTTCCACTCTCATCCATCTCCAGAATCATATAGCTTCCTTTCCTACCTTCCTGCCTCGGGTAAGAAAGACTTCCGGGATTGAGCAATGTAATATCGCTTTCCTCATCCAGAAACGGGCGGTGTGTATGCCCGAACATGACGATATCGGCATGCCTTGCCCTTCCCTCTTCCCGGATCTGCTCCGGGTCAAGTGAGACATAATAATTATGTCCATGCGAAATAAAGGCTTTACGCGGTCCTATGTAAAATTCTTCTTCGCGCGGCAAATCAGAAAAGAAATCATTATTCCCGCGCACAATGTGCTTTTCACAGTCAACGACTGCATTGAGATACGCTTCTCCGCCCTCTACATCTCCCAGATGGATAAACATATTAATAGAACCTGCTTCTGCAAGCGCACGGTCCAGATTCCAGTGCTTTCCGTGCGTATCACTTACAATCAATACCCTCATTCTTCTGCCTTTCCGCACTTCGCATCTATAATTTCACGCATTGCACGAAGTGCCTTTCCTCTGTGGCTCAGCTCATTTTTCTTTTCCGGCTCCATCTCAGCCGTTGTACATCCACATTCCGGATAATAGAAAATCGGGTCGTACCCAAATCCGTTTTCACCTGTAATTTCGTGCGCAATCACTCCCTCGATTGTGCCCCGTACAATCTTCACGTCCCCATCCGGAAACACGGCACAGACTGCACATACAAAACGTGCTGTACGCTGCTCTTCCGGCACGCCTTCCAGCTTGTCCAGCAGGATACGGTTCTTGATATCATAGGAAGTATCCTCACCGGCAAACCGGGCAGAATATACGCCCGGTGCCTTATCCAGATAATCAATCTCCAGACCGGAATCATCCGCAAGGATAATGTCGTTCGGAAGATGGCGCGCGACTGCCCTTGCCTTAATCTCTGCATTTTCCTCAAATGTCAGTCCATCCTCTACGATATTCTCATCCACGCCAAGTTCTTTCATTGAATACACCGGCATTCCCAAATCTGCCAGTATCATATGGATTTCTTTCATTTTATTTTGATTACCCGTTGCAAATACAATTCTCTTCTCCATAATTCTATCTTTCTATTGTACATCCACTTAATTGTCTGCTCTGTTTTTTCTGATTGCTATTCTGCGCTGTTATCCACGTTGTTACTCCATGTTGTTATTACGTTTCGGCGGTCTGGGACCGCTGAACTGATAGAAATATGTCTTAATCATGCCATTGTAAATCTTCCGGTTTCTGTCTGCTTTTCTGCCAAAATACCGCTCCGCATCTTCATAGCTTGTAATCATGTACGCAGACCAGCTATCCAGCTTCCGGAAACTCTCGCCAAACTCCCGGTAGAGCTGCGGCAGTGCAGCTTTTTCTTCCAGACGCTCCCCGTATGGCGGGTTTGTGATGATGAATCCATACTTTTTCGGGTGTCGAAGTTCACTGACCGGACGCTGTTGAAAATGAATCAGATGTGCCACGCCCGCGTCTTCCGCATTCTGCCGCGCTGCACGAATCACGTCTCCATCCACGTCATATCCCTGAATGTCCACTTCTATGCCATCCTCCGTCAATTCATTCGCCTCATCCACCGCATCATACCACAATGTTTTCGGAATCAGATTGTCCCACGTCTCCGCTGTAAACGACCGATTCATTCCCGGTGCGATATTTGCCGCCATCATGGCCGCTTCAATTGCAAATGTTCCGCTTCCACAGAACGGGTCAACCAGAATCCGGTCCTTTTTCCACGGTGTAAGCATAATCAAAGCTGCCGCCAGCGTCTCAGTAATCGGCGCTTTACTGGAAAGCTGACGGTAACCGCGCTTATGTAACGATACCCCGGAAGTGTCAATTCCGATTGTTACGATATCCTTCATTAAAAATACCCGGACCGGATATGATGCACCATTTTCTTCAAACCACTTCTTATGATAATGCATCCTCATCCGCTCCACCATTGCCTTTTTCATAATCGACTGGATATCGGACGGACTGAACAGTTTACTCTTTACGGATGCTGCCTTTGCAACCCAGAATTTCCCATCAGCCGGAAGATACTCTTCCCACGGAATCTCTTTTGTCTTCTCAAACAATTCGTCAAACGTCGTCGCCTGAAACTCCCCCACCTTCAGCAAAATACGTTCTGCTGTCCGCAGAAAAATATTTGCCCGGCAGATTGCCTCCGCATCCCCAATAAATGTTACTCTTCCATCTTCTACTTTTGAAATCTCATATCCTAAATCAAGCACCTCTCTTTTAAGCACAGATTCAAGGCCAAAATGACACGGTGCAATCAGCTCTACTCTTTTCATACCTTCCTCCCGTATAAAAGCTATTTCTATTTTACTATAAATCGGGAGCGTAGTAAAGGACTTTACTACGCTCCCGATTTGTTTTTCCGTTTCCCGCTTCTATGCTATATTAATACCTGCTTGTCTCGTCAAATGCATTTCTGCTGCGTAGGTTGGATGCATTTCTGCTCTGTGCATCTGATGCATTTTTGCTCTGCGTATTTGATGCATTTCTGTTCTGTGAGTCAGTTGCATTTCTGCTCTGTGCGTCAGATGCATTTCTGCTCTGTGTGCCAGTTGCATTTCTGCTCTGTGTGCCGGTTGCATTTCTGCTCTGTGTGTCGGATGCATTTCTGTTCTTTGATGTGCTGTCCATACTGTTTGCGTTTCTGCTCTGTTCATCAGAATACGCATTGTTATTTGATTTTGTACTGCTGTAATTCTTTGCCATTGAATATCCCTCCTAAAAATTTGGTACATTGTTATTATGTCTTCTCCGGCAAATAATATGCGCCGCATTTCCGCCGCGGCACTATTCTTTTCGTTTTTTTCAGATTTTACCAATAATTTTTGTAATTTTACTTGCTTTTTTTATTTTCATATATTATACTTAGTCTCGTAGAGAGGTTACTTTCTACAACCCCTTATTAATTATTTATACTCCCCTCAAAAGACCGATGGCTCCCCCATCGGTCTTTTACTTTCTACACTTTTCACCTGAAAGCGTCTGAAAACTCATGCTCCGGGACGCTTTAACGTCTGCCGCCAATCAGGCGCACCACAATCATCACAATCAGAAGCGGTATAAGCACAGGTGCCAGAAAGCTAACAATTCCACTGACTATCGCAACCACAAGTACAACAATCATGACAGCAAATAAAACCAGCAGCAGCTTTTTCCACCATGTATCGAACCCTATCGTGTGCATCTCTGTTCTTCTGTAGGAAGATTCCTGCTCCGGTGCCGACTGATATATATGCCCTTCCGACTCATAGACAGTCTCACTGTCAGTTCCGTCATTCGCATCCGCAATGGTTTTCGCCAGTATCCACGGATCACCGAGCATCTGCAGCACCTCTTCTTCACTTTTACCTTTGCTGATTTCTTCAGATATATATTGATTGTAATAATTCACATTCTCCCGCACGACGCTGCCACTCACCTTATCCTGCAGCGCCTGCTCAAGCTGTGACAGGAATTCCACTCTTGTCATACCTTTTCCTCCACTTTCTGTGTCGTTTTATGTTGTGCTCATTTTATCACCTCGACTGGCGTCTCGGTGTGTTCATTCGCCTAATGGCGTCTTGCGCAAGCGCAGACCGCCGCTAGGCTCATTTTATCATATTCCCTGATACATTCCAAGCACAGGCATCTTAAATTTTTCTTACATTTTTCTATACTTTTTTCGTTCACATTTTGTTCATTTATCCTTTAAAATTCTTTCACTTTCTCATCACTCTTTCTTCATTTCTCCTCCGTATACTAAGCTTATCAAATGAAAACAAAACATTTGATCAAAAAACGACATCATAGCAAACACTATTCGAATAAACTTTTTCATAATACATGCCGGGAACCAGTGATGGTTACCCGGCATCCTCCCTTTTCAGGGAGGATACTCACCTTATTCTAATTCATATGTTTCTTTAAGTTTCTGGTATTCTTTTGTTTCCAGAATTCCAGGTACTTTCTCCGCTGCCTCCTTTGCGATGCCCTGTGCATTCTCCTTTTCCCCTTGTGCCAGTCCAAGCGCCATACGTTTCAGGTACGCCGCCTCCAGCAATTCCACGTCCGTTTCCACCGCACACAATCGCCCGTATGCCGCATCCGCTTTTTCGTTCCTGCCTTCTCTTTCGTAAACCACAGCAAGATAACGCAGTAGTTTACGCTCCAGTTCTTCTCCTCTCCAAATGACTTCCAAATCCGTCTTATTGGTATTTTGTTCCACATAACGCTCCAGCGCATCGGTTTCCTTCGAAATACCATCCAGCCCATCCTCAGGATTCCTGCTCTGAGCCTCATCTGAAATTCCATCCGGTTCTCCTACAGAATCCCGATTCCGGATTTCCCCCGAACCACCGTCCAGCTCACCTACGGAATTCCGGTCCAAAACCTCATCGGAAGTCCCGCCTCCTGAATTCATCTCTGCCGCTTCCTGTTCTGCTTTTTGTTCTTCCCTTTGTGTCTGCACCTTTTGAATCTGCGCCTGAAGCTCGCCCCGCTCCCTCTGTAGATTCTCATTTTTTACGGACATTGCAACAAGAAGAATCCCCAATGCTCCCAAAGATATCCCAGTCAAAATCACAACCCGCTTTTTCCGGACGCCTTCTTCCCGTTCTTTCATAACGGGAATTTCTTTTAATACCTGCCGCAAATCTTCATATTGCTTCTGCGTATGCTCTCCCAGACACTTTTCAATCATTCTCTCAATGCGATGCGCTTCCCGTCCAGACAGTGCCGGAGTGATTTCTGTATTTGCCATAATGAATTGTACTGTTTTCCCATATCCGTACAAATCCAGTGACATTTTTGTATTTTCTTTAATATGAACGATTGGTTTTACAAAATGACTCCTCATCGCCTGTTTCTGCAGGTTTTTCATGACAAACGCATTGCTCTCAGCCTCCAAATCCAAAAGCAGCAGCCTGTCTTCTCTGGTCACCAAAACGCTGTACGGATTAACATAGCGATAACCACGATTATTCCGGCACCGCTGATATTGCTCTAATTGGACAAGCAGCTCCCTCATCCACTCAAATAATGTAATTTTTTCAATTTCCGGTTTTCCCTTCAGGCGATAAAACAGTAACTGCCCGCTGACGCAATCCATCGTCGGCCGGCATCTGCCGCCATGCTCTATAAAACGAATAACCTCATAATTTGTCTCGATAAATATCTTCCCCTTTCCGCTCTTTGCTTATACAGCCAGACCTACTCTGGCAATTACATACTAGTGCACTGTCTCATTCACTTTCAGTTAAATAGCGTAGAATGAATTTTCAGTCCGCAAGGCAAAGGAATGAGGCGATGCGGTGGCATCGTCGATTGACGCCAACGCAGGGAATGGAAATTCAGGCACGCTATTTGGCAAAATGTGAATGAGACAGTACACTAGGTAACATGTCCGAATAACGAACCGGGATTATTTTAGATTTAGTAAGAATCTTAGAATTTATAATCAGAGTATCTGTATCATACTTGTTTTTTATCAAATTTTCAATCTAATTTTTATATTTTTGTATGTTTTGTATTGTTTTCATATTTTTTTGTTTACTTTTTAGTTATAATGCACTAAACTTAAAATATGATGATACTAAAACATAAGTAAGTAGCCATTTTTTGAAAGAAAATGGAGGTTCACACGTATTCCCCCGGAAAAACCGCAAATCCGGGAGTTATTTTTCAGACGGAGGTATCGGACATGAAAGGAAATGTTATCGTCGGACAATCCGGCGGACCAACTGCTGCAATCAACTCAAGCCTTGCCGGTGTATACCGCACAGCCAAAGACCGCGGAGCAAAAAAAGTGTACGGAATGCTGCACGGAATTCAGGGACTGATGCAGGAACGCTACATAGACCTATCCCAATTTATTACAAATGAACTGGATACGGAGCTCTTAAAGCGTACTCCTGCCGCATTCCTCGGCTCATGCCGTTATAAGCTGCCGGAGATTTTCGAAAACCGGGAGGTATACGATAAGATTTTTGAGATTTTAAACAAACTTGATATTGAGGCATTTATCTATATAGGGGGGAATGACTCGATGGATACAATCAAGAAGCTATCTGATTACGCCATTGTGACCGGATTCCCGACGCGGTTCATCGGCTGCCCGAAGACCATTGACAATGATCTGGCGCTGACCGACCACACCCCCGGATATGGCAGTGCAGCAAAATATATCGGAACTTCCGTCAAGGAAATTATCCGTGACAGTTTCTGCCTGGAATACTCCAAAGGCCTCGTTTCGATTGTTGAGATTATGGGGCGGAATGCCGGATGGCTTACCGGAGCCGCTGCACTTGCAAAGGGTGAGGACTGCACCGGACCGGATTTGATTTACCTGCCGGAGCTTCCGTTTGACGTCGAAGCATTTGGCAAGAAAGTACAGGAACTGCTGAAAAAGAAACCTTCTGTTGTCGCCGCAGTTTCAGAAGGCATCCGCCTCCCGGACGGACGATATGTGTGTGAGCTTGGACAGAGTGTGGACTTTGTAGACGCATTTGGGCACAAACAGCTTTCCGGCACGGCAAATTATCTGGCAAGCTATATTGCCGGGGAAATCGGCTGCAAAACCCGCTCCATCGAACTGAGTTCCCTACAGCGCTCCGCTTCCCACTGTGCATCCCGTGTCGATATTCTGGAAGCATATCAGGTCGGCGGCGCCGCAGTCAAAGCTGCCGATGAGGGAGACACCGGAAAAATGGTTGTATTGCAGCGCCTTTCCGATGATCCCTATCAGTGCGGAACCGAAGTAAAAGACGTCCACAAAATTGCCAACGACGAAAAACTTGTCCCGAGGGACTGGGTAAATGATTCCGGCAACTATGTAACAGAAGACTTCATCAGTTACGTCCGCCCATTGATTCAGGGCGATGTATCTCCGGTCATGGTTGACGGTATCCCCCGCCATCTGTTCCGCCCGGTAGAATTTGACGCACCGCAGCAGCCGGAATAATTTTCAGGCTAAAACGCTTTTATACAGGTGAAAATAGTTTTTTGCTGAAGTGAAATAATTTTTCTGAAATATTGCTTGACAAAGTCGCTCACTTGCCTTATACTTGTATTTGCTGTGAACGATATGTTCAAGCTTGTGCGATTAGCTCAGCTGGATAGAGCGTCTGGCTACGGACCAGAAGGTCGGGGGTTCGAATCCTCTATCGCACGTATGAAAAAAACCGTCTCGAATTGAGACGGTTTTTTTCATACGAGACGTTTTTTATCATATAGGAGCTCCTATATGATAAAAACCTTCCGCCTCAGTCCTCCACGGAATCATTCTTTTTATTCACTAAATCTTTTTGTCTGGCTTTGAATCAGTTCTGCATCTTCGAAGTAGTTAATCTTCATTGCGGCCTTCACTTCACTTAACGTCTGGGCAGCTTTCGCTTCCGCTTTCTCGCTGCCTTTCTTCAGGATTTCATATACATATGGGATATCCTTCTGATATTCTTTCCTTCGGTTGCGGATTGGCTCCAGCTCTGCCTGCAATACATGGTTCAAGAAACGTTTTACTTTCATGTCCCCAAGACCGCCTCTTGTATAATGGTCCTTCAGCTCCTGTAGGTTTGCATATTCCGGAAGGAATTCTGCAAAATACTCCGGTCTGCAGAATGCATCCAGATACGTGAAAACCGTATTTCCTTCCAGTTTCCCCGGGTCGCTTACTTTGATATGCGTCGGGTCGGTGAACATGCTGAATACTTTTTTCTGAATCTCATCAGGCTCCTCTGACAGGTAAATACAATTTCCAAGTGATTTACTCATCTTCGCCTTTCCGTCAATCCCCGGCAGACGCAGGCACGCCTGATTTTCCGGCAGAAGAATATCCGGCTCAATCAATGTATCCCCATATACAGAATTAAACTTTCTCACGATTTCCTTTGTCTGCTCAAGCATCGGAAGCTGGTCTTCCCCCACCGGTACTGTAGTTGCTTTGAACGCAGTGATATCGGCAGCCTGACTGATTGGGTAGGTAAAGAAACCAACCGGGATACTCGCCTCAAAATTGCGCATCTGAATCTCAGACTTTACAGTTGGATTTCTCTGCAATCTGGATACCGTCACAAGATTCATATAATAAAAGGACAGTTCACACAGTTCCGGTATCTGCGATTGAATGAACAAGGTTACTTTCTCTGGATTCAGCCCACATGCAAGATAGTCCAGTGCCACCTCAATAATATTCTGTCTTACCTTCTCCGGATTATCTGCATTATCCGTCAGAGCCTGCGCATCGGCAATCATTACAAACATATCGTCAAAATCGCCCTTATTCTGCAGCTCTACCCTTCTTTTCAGGGAACCGACATAATGGCCGACATGCAATTTTCCCGTCGGTCTGTCCCCTGTCAACATAATTTTTCCCATAAGTTACTCATTCCTCCTAATTTCATTTCTCATCCCAGACACTGTTCATTTTCCTGAAAAAAGTGTCTGCCCCGCAGCCTTTGGCATCCGCCGTGCCTCCGGCACATAAACAAACTGATACAATGTATACGCCATCAAAAATGCTGCCATTACGTCAAGCACCGAATGCTGTTTCAAAAACATTGTCGCCAGAATAATCAACGCTGCCAAAATGTACGCTCCCGCACAAACTACTTTATGTTTTTTCAATCTCTTACTCTGGCTGATAGCAATGCATGCTGCCAGAGAGTTGAACACATGAAGGCTCGGAAATACATTCGTCGGTGTGTCCGCACGGTATAACGCCTTCACCATATCCACGAAAATATTATTCCGTTCAAAAACATATGGCCTCAGCGCCAGCCCGTTCGGCATCAATGTCGAGATAATCAGAAAAATGGTCATCCCGGCAAAACTTAACTTTGCTAATTTATAAAATCCTTCCACATCCGTAAAGAAGAAATATAAAAATACAGCCGCGATAAATACAAACCATAACAAATATGGCACAATAAAATATTCGACAAACGGAATCTTATCATCTATCGGAGAATGTATGATATGATAACTTCCCGTGACGTGCTTTTCCAGATAAAAAAACCAAGGCAGATAAAGCAATACATAGCTAAATACCCATGCATGTTTATACTTCTTAAAAAGCTCTCCCATTTTACGTTTTTTGTTCATAATGAACGCCCCTTTTTTGAATACTCTTGCGAGAAATATGCTACTTTTTAGTAACAGTTCAGCCCGTATTCAATCATAACACTGATTGAGTACGAGGATGCATGTTATGACTTGAGTGCATCCTGCCCATCGCCAAAGGCGATTCAAAATGGCAGTGCGTAACCGTTCTGCGGAAGGCTGAACGGTTACACTTTTTACTGTTTCCGATTATAGCACGATTCTCCTACGACAACAAGAAAGTTCATAAAACATTAACAATTCTTTTGTTGCTGTTCAGATATGTAAGGGCATTCGCTGCGTCAGGGTGCTGACACATCCACGTTTAGCATCAGCATCATGGGGCAAAAACGCGAATCTGCTCTTTTAAAAGACTTGCTTACTTCATTCACCGTTCCGTCCCCTCCGAGAACGACAATATAATGTTCCCTTTCATCCGCCGTCAGCCTCGCGGCAATCTCCGTTGCATTAAGATTTTTCAAGGCTTCTTATATAGAGTAGCATAAGTTGTATTAATTTCAAACATTTTTTCAGGCCAGTGTTTACATGTTCTGCATACGGAAACTCCATCTTTTTCTTTTTCATTGTTTCATACTGCTGTAAATTGTTAAATTCTCCTGTAAGGATTTTTATAAACTCATTTAGATTTTTCATGTTGCTTCAAGCTCCCTTCCGTAGTTCTTAATAACACTATCCAATTTATTTTCATTTTGATAAACAGTTACTTTTTTCAGGAGATCCATCAATTTCTGTTTTTCGCTTTGTTCAAGTGAAGAAAGCACCTTTTCATCCCACTCATGAAACAACTCATGGCTTCTCTTGAAAACTTGTTTTCCCTTGGTTGTCAGACTCACGATATTTGCTCTTTTGTCTTTTTTATTTTTAATTTGCATTACAAACTCATTTTCTATCAATTTTGTTAATACTCTGTTTAGATGCCCTGCATCAATTTTTAATGCCTGAGAGATATCCTTTGGCGAGCATCTTTCTCTCTTACCAATATAAATAATTATGAATATCTGTCCCTGTGTTATATCCATTTCAGATAGCTTTTCGGTACAGTATGCGGTGAACTGTCTCCGAAGAATGGATACATAAAATGCTATTGAATCAATCAAATTATCTTCACCTCTTTTATTTGACTTAGTCAAGTATATTCCTTTTACTTGACTAAGTCAAGTATCCGAGTTGTGTCTGATATCTATATTCACAAGAATCTGTCTTGTCGGAATACGCTTTCAGCTCTCTATCTGCCTTGCTGGAAAGTACTTGCCGTTTACATTCCTCAAGACAGCATGGAAAACACCTGATTGATGAACATCTAGTTCGTTTCTTCATATAATATACAGACCCATATATTAGGAGATTTTTAAAATGCAATGTTCGAATAAAATCGATTATTCAACTGTAACCGGAGAACGGATTCTTCCATTCCAATTCACGTTAAATCAGGAAAACTCCATATTAAATCCATCTGAAGGTGAATTCCAGATATTCTGCTACGACGTCGAAGGTGTGGGAACGGATTCCTCACAATTTGCTGATCTTAGCCACTTCCTACTTGGCATCTGTGAAGATATTACAAAGGAGGACATTATCAATATAACCGTCACCATAGACGGCATTTCTCAAGAAGTTGTCTGGGGTGAAAACGTGGAAATCCGAACTGGCGAAAATCCAGATCCGCCAACCGGCTGCACAGGTCTGAAATTTGACTTTCCGCTTAACAAAGTAGACGGTGAGATGCAAGTCTGCATTACACTCAAAACACCTTTTGCAGTCGGTCCCGTAAATGTCTGTGTCTTTGGAGGAAATGTAACTGCAACCGGACTCGAAATCTGTGGGCCTACCTGCGCCGAAGAGCCTTCCTGCAAAGAAACCTTCTTCCAACAGACCCGCGTCTGTGTACCGGTCACAGTAACACCTTTTGCAACTCCCGGCGAAGCAACTGTCACCTGCTGCGGTGAGCCAGTCGTCGCACAACAAAATACCTGCCCAGGAACTGACACCGCCTGCACCTTCACCATCACACAGGAACTATGTATCGAGATTCCAATCTCTTTCGGTGCCGACGTAAAAACCGGTACCGTAAAAGTTCAGTGCGGAACAGCATCCGAAACACCTTGTGACTGCAATACCGATCATACTATTGTTGAAGAAAAGGAACCCCCTGTCATCGACAATTCAGGCGTTCGTGCCTTTATTCGAAGACGGTAAAATAGATGCAAACAGGCGGAACTCTCTAGTTCCGCCTGTTTGCATATGTCGTAAATACACTTCAGTCTCTAATTATCTATTTGCTTTCAGATCTGCATTTGCTTTTTCTACTTTCATTTTTGACATGATAAATGTAATAATCAAAGTAATCACAAATGGAATCCATAAGTACATTATCTGCAGCATCTGGATACAGGAATCCGGTATACAACCGGTTTACTGAATTTTCACACTAAAAAGGTGATGTGTATTCATCAGGAAATCTATGCACATATGATAATGTATAACTTTGCCGAAATGGTTACCTCGCACGTAGCCATTGAAAAGAAGCAAAGAAAATATACATATAAAGCTAATTTTTCAGTTGCTGCACATGTATGTAGAGTGTTTTATAGAGGAAACACAACATCACCTAATTTAGAAGCTGTCATAGCAAAAAATCTCATTCCTATAAGACCTGACCGTCATAGAGAAAGAAATGTAAACGCTAAGATTTTTCAAGGCTTCTTATATAGAGTAGCATAAGTTGTATTAATTTCAAACATTTTTTCAGGCAGATGCAAATCTGTCTATTTGTGCTGCTTTTTAATCGCAAAAGAAGGCTGAAGACAAAAATATCTTCAACCTTTCTATTGCAAACCAATCTTAACTTAGTGACATTGCTTCATAATCTACCCGTCTCTTTTTAAGTTCCGGTTCCACCAGATTCCACATCATGCCGTATTATGTACTCACACATCGTGCCGTATTATGCAACCATACATCAGCTCATGGTACTGTCGAGATATTTTCCAAGAGAGCGCTGCATATTTCCCGCAAAATCAGCTTCCCCGTTCCGCAGACACCACTCAAACACATTTCCAATTACAATCATCCGGATATCGGTCGTAAACTCCTCCAGTTCTACGTTCAGATGTATCACACCTGCCGCCAGCGCATTATTAATATAGTTCTGGACGGTTACTATCGGATATGGCCGTTCGGTACGGCTGACCGGATTCAGCGCCTGATTCTTCGGATCATAATATCCCGACATAAACTCCACGCCCAACTCTTTACAATAATCCACGTAATTCAGATACACACGGATAACTGCGAGTTTCGCCTCTTCTACATTCCCCGGCATATCCAATAAATCAGGATTAATACTTGGCTGTTCCTCGATATAGTATGACAACAAATCATCTTTCGTCTTAAAGTGATGATAAAAACTACCGTTTGACACCCCGGCCTCCTCACAGATATTTTTAATCGACAATTGTTCATAGCCCTTTTTTTGCAAAATATGTTTTGCAGCCCGGAAAATACGCTCCTTTGTCTCTTTTGATTTTTGCTGCTGTCTTCCAAGCTCCACTTTTTCGCTCATTGTAATATTCTCCTCTTTTATGAAGTACAAAAAATTATACCGTCCGCCGGCGGACTGGTTCCTCCGGGGGAGGCTCACCAGTTTTCTGCGGAACCGCAGAAACTTCCTGATGCGCAGGTATAATAACTGACGTTATTATACCATGATTTTGCTTCGCTCCACCATGGTTCGCGCACATTCGCCAAATGCCTGCTACGCAGCCGCTTGGCTCATCGTGTTCGCGCATATTATACCATGTCCCGAATCAACATTCAAGAAAACAGAGTATGCTCTATCGAATATGCTCCACTGAATACGTGATTGAATCGTTTCAGTACTGTATCATCCGCTTGTTGCTATCGCGTATTTTGAATATGCGGAAAATGCTGTTGGAATCGGATACATACCAGTCAATTCGTCTTTCTCCGCGAAAATCAACGGTTTTGTACAGTTTCGCTCCAGTTCATCCACAATCACTTCATAGCCAATCATATGCCATTCCACATGACTGAAAATATGCTTTGCCGGTTCCAGCTTTTTCACACGCACCGGCATCAGACCAATAGATTTTCCATATTCGATAACTTCGTTTCCCGTCAGATGCCCCTCCACATTCGGAAGTTCATACAGCCCCGCAAGCAGCCCTTTTGCCGGACGTTTCCGAATGGCAACTTTGCGCATATCCTTGAATATCAGTACTGTCCGTTTCTCAATGCGTCTTGCCTTTGCTTTTGCTTTCACCGGAAGCTCCATCTGGATATCCATTTTTCGTGCCTTACAAAACTCTGCAACCGGGCACTCCTTACATTTGGGTTCTCCGTTTGGCACACACACAATCGCCCCCAGTTCAATCAAGCCCTGATTGAAGTCTCCCGCTGCCTCCTTCGGAATGACTTCCTCCACCATCTGTTCAATCCGGCTGCGTACACTTGCCTTCATAATGTCCTCTCTGCTGGCAGTCAGTCTGGAAACCACCCGCAATACATTCCCATCGACCGCAGGCTTCGGAATCCCGAATGCGAAGGAGCTGATTGCCCCGGCGGTATAGTTTCCGATTCCGGTCAGCCCACGAATCTGCTCATAATTACGCGGGAATTCACCGCCATACAGTTCCACAATCTGCTGCGCCGCCTTCTGCATATTGCGGACACGATTATAATATCCCAAGCCTTCCCACAGCTTCAATAGCCGGTCTTCTTCCGCCTGTGCCAAATCTTTCACCGTTGGGAATGCTTTCAGGAACGATGCATAAAATGGCTTAACCGCCTCCACTCTTGTTTGCTGCAGCATAATCTCCGACACCCAGATATGATACGCGTCCGCTCCTTTTCTCCAAGGCAAGTCGCGCTGATTTTGGCGAAACCATTCCACCAGTGGATACACGGATTCCTTTAACTCCGGACTCTCCAGCACAACCGGAACGGCATCTTCAATCCGAACGCTGTCCGCTGTCACCTGACAGTCGTATGCAAGAATCCGCACACCAGCCGCCTTCGCACGTTTCAGCGCCTCACCAAACTCCGGATGTGTATCCATATTCGGTGTAAAATACCGCACACCTTTCATCTGGACAACAAAAAAGACATACGCCTCGTATCCGGACTCCACTGCATGGATCAATTCCTCCAAATGCTTCACAGCCCGCACACTCGGCGCATCAGGGAAACGCGCCACACCATTTTCCTCCAGCGTCACCCCTTTAACTTCAATAAAAATTTTCCTGCCTTCGCTCTCCACATATAAATCAAATCTGGAATTTCCATAGCTTGTCTCCGGTTTAATCAGATCCACCTCTCCGCAAAGATTTCCGGCCTCTACCCACTCCTTTACGACCACATTTGGCATCTGGGAATCCATGTTTACCAGACGATTCCCCTTCTCCACACATATCAGATCCCACTTCGTCTTTCGGTTCGTATTCTCACTTTCCTGTACATAAATCGGTACTCCAGACTGCAAAAGCTCCGTACATCGGCCGGTATGTTTCACATGAATGGTTTCTTTCCTGCCCAAAAGGTCTGCATAAGCAATAAACCGATTCGGCCTTTCAATAAAAGTTCCCTTTGTCACTCGCTCATATTTCATCTATCTTCATTCACTACCTTCTTTTCATTTCCCTGTCATCATAACATGAGACAGTCTCTTTTGCAAAGGGGACTGTCCCTTTTGACAGGGGACTGTCCCTTCTGACAGGGGACTGTCCCTTCTGACAGGGGACTGTCCCTTCTGACAGGGGACTGTCCCTTCTGATAAGGGACTGTCCCCTTTGAGGCTACCCGCAAAAAAAAGCAATCTCCCACAGGAAACTGCTCTTTATCACCAATCTTTACTTTACAATACTTTTGACAGGAATTCTTTCAATCTCTCATCTTTCGGATTCCCGAAGAATTCTTCCGGTTTGCCCTGTTCTTTAATCTCTCCCGCATCCATGAACAGCACACGGGTTGCCACTTCTTTTGCAAACCCCATCTCATGGGTAACAACAACCATTGTCATCCCGTCATGGGCAAGTTTTTTCATCAGCTCCAGAACTTCGCCGACCATCTCCGGGTCAAGCGCTGACGTCGGCTCATCAAACAGCATGACTTCCGGATTCATCGCCAGTGAACGCACGATTGCGATACGCTGTTTCTGTCCGCCGGAAAGCTGCGACGGATAGGATTCCGCTTTTGCCTCAAGCCCTACCTGTTTCAACAGCTCCATTGCCTGTTCTTCCGCCTCTTCTTTACTTTTTTTCAAAAGTTTCATTGGCGCCAATGTAATATTTTCCAGAATGGTCATATGTGGAAACAGATTGAAATGCTGAAATACCATTCCCATCTTCTGACGATGTCTGTCGATGTCCGTCTCTTTACTTGTAATATCGACGCCCTCGAAATAAATGTGTCCGCTTGTCGGCACCTCCAACAGATTCAGCGAGCGCAAAAAGGTTGATTTCCCGGAACCGGACGGTCCGACGATAACAACAACCTCCCCTTTGCTGATTGTTTCCGAGACACCATTGAGGGCATGCAGTTTATTTGCAAATACTTTATGCACATCATCTACTTTTATTAACACATCTTTGTTAGTGGTCACTGCTTCTCAGCCTCCTCTCCAGCCTGCCTACCAGCGCACTCAGCCCACAGACCATAATCAGATAGATTACCGCCACTGTAAGCAGCGGAAGATATGGATCATATGTGGCACTTCGGATAATATCTCCGCCCTTTGTCAGATCATTCATCCCGATATATCCGCAGATAGACGTTTCCTTCAGCAAAACGATAAATTCATTTGCCAGCGCCGGAAGTACATTTTTAAACGCCTGCGGCACAATAATATACCACATCGTCTGTACATAGTTCAGCCCAAGGGACCTTCCCGCTTCCATCTGTCCGCCGTCAATCGACATGATTCCCGAACGGATAATCTCGGCTACATATGCACCCGAGTTAATACCAAACGTCAAAACCGCGACCATCGTCTTCGATACATTCGGTGATGTATATATAATGAAGAAACTAATCAGTAACTGCACTACTGTTGGTGTTCCGCGAATGATAGTCAGGTAAACCTGACAAATAAAGTTCAATATTTTTACCGGCACGCCCGGCTTGTCCATTTTGCTGTAAGATGAACGGACAATTGCCACCAGAAAACCAATAATAATACCTATAATAACAGCAAAAAATGTTACAACTACTGTGTTTCCCAGCCCTCTGACCAGATATTTATATCGATTGTCCACGATAAAATCCTGATAGAAAAGCTCTGCAAATGCTGCCATTTCACACCCACCTTCCTAAAAAAGGAGCTGCCACCAAGCCAACTTCTGTTACTTAGTCTTATCAGCCCCTCTGTTTATCGTCTTTATTTTGCTCTTACAATAATTACCTGTTTTGAAGTTGCATAAGAATCTGTAAAGTCTACATTCTTCAGACGGTCCTCTGTAACTGTCATTCCTGCAACACCGATATCTGCTTTTCCGGATGTAACTGCTGTGATAATAGAATCAAATGCCATATCCTGAATTTCCAGTTCCATTCCAAGCTTATCTGCTACCGCCTGAGCCATATCAGCATCAATTCCTGTCACCTTATCATTCTCATAATACTCATATGGAGGGAATTCTGCGTTTGTAGCCATGACCAACTTTCCATTTGATGTATCTGCATCTGCCGGAGACTCATAAGGAGTCTTACCAATCTCATCGTCAGAACCTGCATAGTTTTTCTTGATATTATCCAGCGTTCCATCTTCCTTCAGTTCTTTCAGTGCAGCGTTAATTTTTTCTTTCAGCTCTGCGTTCGACTTGTCAATGCAGATTGCATATTCCTCATCGGTAAATGCTTCATCCAGAACCTTCAGATCGTTATTCTTCTCGACAAATACCTTTGCAGGCTCTGCATCAATAATTACACAGTCAATCTTTCCCTGTTTCAGCGCCTGCACTGCATCCGCACCTTTATTATATCTCTCTACAGTAGCTGTTCCGTCATCTTCGTAATCTGTGGAGTAAATATCCCCTGTCGTTCCTGTCTGGACGCCGATTTTCTTTCCGCCCGCCTCAATATCAGCAACGCTGTTTACTGTATTCTCCGGAACCTTGCTTCCGCATGCTGCTACGGACAATACACATACTGCTGCCAGTGCAACGCTTAACAATTTCTTTTTCATCTTCCATTCCTCCTATTAAGTCATGCATAATCATACACATTATCTTAATATTCTATCATATTCAGATAAAAATTCAAGTCTATTATGCAAATATATTGCACAATGCTGCAAACACCTTACAGCAATAATGCGAATATGCTACAAGAAATCCCGCAAATATGCTGCACAAGACACTACATATGCACTGCATGAGACACCCGCATATGTACTGTGGAGATATTGCAAATGTACTGTGGAGACGCTGCATACGCACTGCACGGGGCACTGCATATGTTCTGCATATATATTACACCAGACACAAACCATCTGCACATTTTATACAAGCAGCGCAGAAACAGCGAAATACAGGAATACGATAATACCAAGTACTATCCGGTAATATCCAAACACTTTGAAATCATGGTTCTTAATATACTGCATCAGGAACTTGATTGCAAAAACGGACACTCCGAATGATACTACACAGCCTAACAGCAGCAGGAATAATTCCTGCCCGGTAAACGCAAGCCCGAACTTAATCATCTTCAGCAGGCTCCATCCAAACATAACCGGGATTGCCAGAAAAAAGGTGAACTCTGCCGCCACACTTCTTGACGCTCCAACGAGCAGTCCGCCAAGGATGGTAGCTCCCGACCTGGAAGTTCCCGGAATCATCGCCAGCACCTGAAATCCTCCGATTGCAAGTACCATCGGAATACTGAGCTGAGACAGTTTCGATGCTTTCGGCGTCACACCCTCATGACGTTTTTCTATTATAATAAAGAAAATACCGTAAAGGATCAACATCGCCGCCACTACATACGCGTTCATAAAATGCTCATCCACATAATCATCAAACAACAGCCCGATTACCATCGCCGGAATTGTCGCGATGACGACCTTTACCCACAACTGAATGGTAAGCATCTTCTGTTTCTCCGTTTTCTTCGGTGAAAATGGATTCAACTTATGAAAATAGAGCATGATAACCGCCAGAATCGCTCCAAACTGAATCACTACATTAAACATTTCCACAAAATCGTGACTCAAATCCAACTGTATGAACTCTTCCACCAGAATCAAATGCCCGGTGCTGCTGATTGGCAGCCATTCTGTAATTCCTTCCACAATTCCCAATATGATAACTTTTAATGCCTCTAACATTCTTCTCCTCCTCCGAGAACATACTTTTCGATTGCTTTTGCCGCACCATCTTCATCATTCGTCCCCGTTATGTAATCCGCACACGCTTTTACTTTATCCTCTGCATTTCCCATGGCGACACCGAAACCGGCTTCCTCTAACATGACCGTATCATTATCGCCGTCCCCGATTGCCATAATCTCTTCCCGCCTGATTCCAAGCAGTCCGCCAAGCGCAACCAGACCCTTGCCTTTGTTAACTCCGGCTGCATTGATTTCAATGTTGTAGCCAAGCGAACCGACAAGCGTAAGGTCTTCATATCCGCTCAATTCCCGCCAGGCCGCCTCCCGCTCGTCCATATCTGCAAACAGGGCCTGCACCTTATCCAAATCCTGTCCTTTCCCCTGCACCAGCGCGACAACATCCTCCACCGGAATCCGGGATGCCAGAACATATTCCCACATATACGGATTGCGATGGTATCTTCCGATATGCTCCAGTTTCCCTCTATCCGCATATCCCTGCCCATCAAAATATACCTCTTGTAGCGTATCATATTTCCGAAAGATTTCCAATGCTTTTTTCGCACTTTCCCGCGGCAAAAGATGTTCAATCAGGATACTCCCCGTCTCGGTGTCCAGAATCCTTGCGCCATTTGATGTCAATGCATACCGCATCCCCGGAAATTCTCTCAATTCTTTCGGGATGCCGGTAAACGGCCTTCCTGTCGCCACCAGAACATATACGCCTTTTCTAATCGCTTTTTCAATGACCTTCTTTGTGTAAGGAGTCAATCCCTTCTTTGAATCCAGAAGTGTCCCGTCCAAATCCAGCCCTATCATTTTTATCTGCATCACTCAATTTCCTCTCTTCCATACAGTTTCATCCGGTTGCCATATACCTCTATTCTAACAAAATTTGCTTATTTCTGCAATTTATAGTATAATAGCATGGCAAAACATTTAAGAAAGGAATTGAATTTATGAAATTGCATTTAAAACGCAGGCTGCAAGCAGGACTTGCACTCATCTGTACCTTTGCAATGACATTGTCGTTATCCACACCTTATATTTGTGCAGAAGACAAAGCGAGTCTGGAAAATAAGACTTCGGACTTACAATCCCAACTCAACGGAATCAATCAGGAACTTGTTGCAATCAGTGACGAGATTTACAACACTGAGATGCAGGTAACCATTACAAACAGTGAAATCCTTCGCTCTGAAGACTCATTAGCCCTTGCCCGTGAAAACGAGGCGCAGCAATATGAGAACATGAAAACCCGTATTAAATATATGTATGAAAACGGGAACTCAACCCTGCTGGAGATGCTTTTCTCCGCAGAAAACATGACCGATTTTCTGAACAAGGCAGATTTTGTACAGAACATCAGCGATTATGACCGCCAGATGGTGGACGAGCTGCGCCAGACGCAGGCAGATATTGAGAACCAACAGACGTCCTTACAGAACCAGCGGAATTCCCTTAGCGAACTGCAAAGTCAGTTGCAGGCACGTCAGTCCGAACTGGAGACAAAGGCTGCTGCAACTTCCACCGACCTGAACGCATTTCAGGCTCAGCTTCAGCAGATTCGCAAGCAGGAGGCTGACGAAGCCGCTGCAAAGGCTGCCGCCGAGCAGGAAGCTGCCCAAAAGGCTGCCCAGCAGCAAGCGGCGCAGCAGAACACTCCATCCGGCGGCAATTCCACGGGGGGTAACTCCGGCGGTTCTATTTCAACCGGCGGCACTGTTATCGGCGGCGGTTCTTCTGTTCCTGCCGATAAAGGAGAGTTAGATATTCTCGCAGCCATCATCCAATGCGAAGCTTATCAGGAGTATAATTCAATGCTTGCTGTTGCCACCGTCATTTTGAACCGTGTCAATGATTCCCGGTTTCCAAACTCTGTCAAAGGGGTTGTATACGCAACCGGGCAGTTTGAGCCCGTATCCTCCGGCCGTCTGGATTATGTACTTAACACCGGTCCGACCCCGCTTGCTTATCAGGTAGCTCAGGATGCATTGAATGGTGCAAGGGTTGCGGAAGTTGCAGACTGTTACTATTTCCTGTATGCAGGTTCGGGACATTCCGGAATCAATATTGGAGGAAACGTATTCTTCCCACACTGGTAACCTGACTATTTTATTTTGGGCAAAGAATTCGTCTGGGGATTCTACGCCGGGGTGTGGATGTGAAGCGGCAGCTTCCTTCTCCGCGTCTCTGCGCTCCCACGGAAGGTTTCGTTTCACAGGAATTGCAGAGCCAATTTCCCAAGGGACGAAAAAGCGGCTGATGCGTACTTACTACGATACTCAGAATCGTAGCCGGTACACATCAGCCGCTTTTTCTTTTTCCTTATATGGAAATATCCGGGCAACGGGGAATCTATATGTATTTTCCACTATATCCGGCACTTAACAAAGCAATATTTGCTAACGCCTACTGATAATCTACTACATCAATCCACTTCATCAGGAAGTCTTTTTCCAGTTCATTCTGCTTTGTAAGCTGTGCTGCGGCTACAATCGGCAGCCACTGCTGTACATACTGTCTCGCAGTATCACTCTTCTGGCAGAACAGTTTCAGATATAAATCTGCCTTCTGCTGGTCTTTCAATGCAAACAACAGATAAGTCATGGCAGCATCCGCGCCTGCATTTCCCTGCGTTGCGTGGGCCCAGTCAACAATTGTCATCTTTCCGTTCTTTCCATAGATAACATTCGTCGGGTTAAAATCACCATGGCAAAGCTTATCATGCTTTGGCATACTTTCCAGTCTTGTCAGGAGCTCATATCTCGTTGTCGCATCCAAATCCTTCAGACTGTTAATCTCACGGGATAACTTATCCTTCAGCTTATTCAGCCGCGGAGACCTCTTGCTATGCATCTCTAACTGCAGATCAACGAAATCTCCCATATACTTCTCCAGATTCCTGCTGTCGGCATTCATCATATCTTCCAGAGTAGTTCCGTCCTTGTACTCAATCAGCAACGCCCACTTTCCATCAACTTCTCCGACCTCTTTTACCTTCGGGATATCCAGTCCGGTTGCCTCAACTCTGGCTGTATTCAATGCCTCGTTAAACACATCAGCCTTTGGATGCCCCTTCTCAAATACCTTTGCAATCCCCTCATCGCATTTATACACTTCTTTGTAGGAACGTTTTACGATTAATTTTTTGTTTTCGAGTTTCATAAGCCATGCCTCCTGTTTGATAAATACGTTTTATTTTCTTAACTTGGCTCTATTATACACCCGTCCCTTTTAAAATGGAAGTACTTTTTGTAATTTTTTTAACAATTTTATCATGAATATATTTATTGTTATTTATTTAACAATTTATTTTAAAAACACAGAGCCATACAAACCGGGAAATTCGCCTCATCTCAAAAACAGGCAAATGTACTGAGCATCATCACACGCAGTGTGTTTTTATGGTATAGAAAGTTCGCAGAACTTTCTATACCATAAAACATACCCTCAGCGGGCAAAGGACATATGTCCTTTGCCCGCTGAGGGTATCATCACTGTAATGAAAAATTATTTACCGTAATAACATTTCAGATAGATTTCTTTCATCTCTTTCATCAACGGATATCTCGGGTTTGCTCCTGTACACTGGTCATTAAATGCCTGTTCTACCATGTCATCCAATGTATCGAGGAAATATTTCTCATCGATACCATACTCTTTGATTGTCTTCTTGATACCGATTGTTTCTTTCAGCTCTTCCAGTTTTGCGATAAAGTTCTCAAATACTTCTTCGTCTGTATTTCCCTTACATCCAGCAAAACGTCCCAATTCTGCGTATCTTGCAAGAGCGTGTGGATACTGGTACTGTGAGAATGTTCCCATCTTAGTCGGAACTTCTGCTGCATTGTAACGCATTACTTCTGTCAGGATTACCGCATTAGCAACACCATGTGGCAGGTGATGGAACGCACCCAGTTTGTGAGCCATAGAATGGTTCAGTCCAAGGAATGCATTTGCGAACGCCATACCGGCCATACAAGATGCATTTGCCATTTCCTCACGTGCCTTCGGGTCATTTGCACCGTTTTCGTATGCAGAAGGAAGATTCTCAAATACCATCTTAACAGCCTTCATAGCAAGACCGTCTGTGTAATCTGTAGCCATGATGGAAACATATGCCTCGATTGCATGTGTCATTACATCAATACCTGATGCGCTTGTAAGTCCCTTCGGCTGTGTCATCATATTATCGACATCAACGATTGCCATATTCGGCAGCAATGCGTAGTCAGCGATTGGCCATTTTACACCTGTATCTGCATCTGTAATGATTGCAAATGGTGTTACTTCAGAACCTGTTCCTGAAGATGTAGGAATTGCTACAAAGTAAGCCTTCTCTCCCATCTTAGGGAATGTAAATACTCTCTTACGGATATCCATGAAGTCCATAGCCATATCTTCAAAGTTTGCTTCCGGATGCTCGTACATTACCCACATAATCTTAGCAGCGTCCATTGCTGAACCACCACCAAGTGCGATAATTGTATCCGGCTCAAATGCTCTCATCTGGTCAACGCCCTTACGTGCGCACTGCAGTGTCGGGTCTGGCGCTACCTCGAAGAAACAGGTATGCTGGATTCCCATCTCGTCCAGTTTTTCCTCGATTGGTGCTACATATCCGTTCTTGTACAAGAAAGAGTCCGTTACGATAAATGCTTTCTTCTTGTGCATTACTGTTCCCAATTCATCCAGTGCAACCGGCATACATCCTTTCTTGAAGTATACCTTTTCAGGTGTTCTGAACCAAAGCATATTCTCTCTCCTCTCAGCAACAGTCTTAATGTTCAGCAGATGTTTTACTCCAACGTTCTCAGATACGGAGTTTCCTCCCCATGAACCACATCCCAGTGTAAGCGACGGAGCCATCTTGAAGTTGTACAGGTCTCCGATACCACCCTGAGAAGAAGGTGTATTAATCAGTACACGGCAGGTTTTCATTGCTGCTGCATGTTTTGCGATTTTCTCTGTCTGTGCCGGATGTATGTACAGAGAAGATGTATGTCCATATCCGCCGTCAGCTACAAGGCGTTCCGCCTTTGCAATTGCTTCATCAAATGTTTTTGCCCGGTACATACCAAGTACAGGAGATAATTTTTCATGGGCAAATTCTTCTGAAATATCTACAGACTCTACTTCACCAATCAGAATCTTTGTATCTTCCGGAACTTTTACGCCTGCAAGCTGTGCAATCTCAAAAGCAGATTTTCCAGGTATCTTGCTGTTCAGCGCACCATTGATGATAATGGTCTTGCGGACTTTGTCAAGTTCCTCACCTTTTTTAAGGAAGTAACATCCGCGGTATTCAAATTCTTTTTTAACTTCGTCATAAACACTGTCTAATACAGTTACAGACTGCTCAGATGCACAAATCATACCATTGTCAAATGTTTTGGAATGGATGATAGAGTTAACTGCCATCTTGATATCTGCCGTGTCATCAATGATAACCGGTGTATTTCCTGGTCCTACTCCAAGTGCCGGTTTTCCTGAAGAATAAGCCGCTTTCACCATTCCCGGACCACCTGTTGCAAGGATGATGTCAGCATCTTTCATTACTGTATTTGTCAGTTCAAGTGACGGTACATCAATCCATCCGATGATTCCCTCCGGTGCACCGGCTTTCACTGCTGCATCCAGAACAACCTTTGCTGCTGCGATTGTACATGCTTTTGCAGCCGGATGTGGGCTGATAATAATTGCATTTCTTGTCTTCAGGCAAATCAATGTCTTAAAGATAGCGGTAGATGTCGGGTTTGTTGTAGGGATAACTGCTGCAACAAGTCCGATAGGCTCAGCAACTTTTTTGATTCCGTATGCTGTATCTTCCTCAATAACCCCACATGTTTTTGTATTTTTATATGCATTGTAAATATACTCTGCTGCGTAATGGTTTTTAATAACCTTATCTTCAACGATACCTCTCTGAGTCTCCTCAACAGCCATCTTTGCAAGCGGGATACGCTGTTTATTAGCTGCCATAGCTGCTTCGTAGAAAATCTTATCTACCTGCTCCTGGCTGAAAGTTGCGAATATTTTCTGTGCTTCACGCATTGCCTTCATTTTGGCTTCAAGTGCTTCTACGCTGTCAACGACTTCAGGTACTGTTACCTCTTTCTTCTTTGCCATTTCAATCTTTCCTCCTGCAATTGAATGTTTTTTATGTAACTGTTCAACTCCTCACAGCTACGCCTTAACTACATATACAAGTATATCCACTTGTTAAATAATTGTCAATTGCTTTCTGTTAAAATACTAACGTTATTTTTCTAACATTTTTTGTGGTTTTTGCACAAAAGCAAAATGTCGATTAAATTTTTTCATATCAAGCGGTCCTGGAGTTCCTATCACCTGTTTATATATCTGCATATCTACACTAATGTTTTTCTCTTTGAACATATCTTTAACATTCCTAACGCAATCTTTTCTGTTTTTTACCAAATGCGGCTCCCGCCATAAATGCAACGATAGGAACCGTACAGATAATACCGATACTGCCCGCGATACTTCTTATCACTTCTACCGCAATAAAATCTGTATTCATCAGTTGTTGAAATCCGATTCCATAGGAATAAATCATCAGCAGCATATTAAATGAATTTCCGGCAAATGCGAGAATCAATGTATTCGACATGGTTCCCATTGCATCACGTCCGATATTCATCCCCGATCTAAATAACTCCCATGTTCCTAACTGCGGATTCACACTGTGAATCTCAGCAACAGCAGACGCTATACTCATCGACACATCCATGACCGCTCCCATACAAGCGATAAGAATGCCGCACAGGAATAAATCCTTTAATTCCAATTTTGTGGTTGTCGTAATCAACAGTAAGGTCTCCGCTTCTTCTGTCTGAAGTGTAGTCACAGACATCATCCACTGTGCTGCAAGTGCAAATGCAGCCCCCGCAAGCACTCCGCATACGCTTCCTGCCGATGCTATGATTGTCTTTGTCTGAATGCCATCAATCAGGAAAAAGGTCAATAAATTGCAGATTAATATAATAAATATCGTAATCCACAATGGCGAATATCCTTTCAGTGAAAGCGGGAGCAGGATTCCGATGATGCAAACCATTGTAAAGATCAAAGCTGCTGCTGACTTTGCCCCCTTTTTCCCTCCGATAACAATTAAAAGAAGTACGAATGCTGCAACACATCCGAGCATCTGCGGCACTCTGTAATAATTATAAATGGATACCTGATAGCCGCTGTCACCTGTATCAATCCGAATCGATACTTTATCTCCCTGGCTCACCCTGACATTGTACAGAGAGCTAAAATAATTGGTTACATACGTGGTTTCTCCTTTATAACGGCCGGTCAGTATTTCAACCTGAAGTTCCATGCTTCCCCGCCAGATTCCGCCATTGTTTTCATCTATCGTTGTGTTATCTGCCAATATTCCTGTAACTTTGCCGACTTCATACTCAATTCCGGACGTATCGCTGCTCTGATAAGTTGGTCTGTTCATGTTGGCTGCATACAATAATCCAATAAAAGAAAGGGCGGCCAGCACTGTTACCAGCACCCGGCCACCTGCCTTCTTTATTGGTGAGAGTTTGATCTTTTTCATATTCCTCACCTTTTTACGTTCACGTAACTACTCTGTTTCTCACAATTTACGGTTTTCTGTTTACAGTTTTCTATTTTCTGTTTTGCACTTTTCTGCGGTATACAACTACCAGCATTATCGCTGCACCCGATAGAATCAGGAATAATGCACAAACCATAACCGGTGCCTGATCTCCTGTCTTTGCTGCCACAGTTCCGGTATTGCTGCCATTTCCAGTATTTCCGTTATTCCCGCTGTTTCCTGTATTTCCGGTATTTCCGCTGTTTCCTGCATTTCCTGCATTTCCAGTATTTCCGCTGTTTCCGGTATTTCCTGTATTTCCGGTATTTCCGCTGTTTCCGGTATTTCCATTATTCCCGGTATTTCCGCTGTTTCCGTTATCTCCGGTGTTTCCACCATCTCCGGAACCTGCTTCGGCCAGTTTAATTTCATCACAATCACGAACCCGTATACAAGTAACACTTTCATCTGAACTTCCTTCCGGATGCATGTAAACAATTCCTGCTGCCGTGATTTTCGCTCCTTCTTTTACAATAGATGCCAACTGATTTGTTCCTGTCGTTCCTGATAAAATATATCCGTCAATGAATACATTTGCCTCAGAACCGCTTCCGTCATCCAGCCAGAACTGTGCTACGCCTGTCCCTTCTGCGTCTGTTACCACTTTCGTCACGGTTCCGGTAACCTCTACCAGTTTTCCACCGTTCGCCTCGTAATCCATAGCTTTTGCAGCGCTTAATTTTTCCGGTTCGTATATTCTCTTCTCCTCATCCGCCAAAATCTTGCTGCTGATAATCTGAATCTCTTTGTCTCCCTGATATGCATCTACATAACCAGTAATCTTCATCTTTGTCCCAATTTCCAGACCGGCCTGCGCATATGGGAATACCGTAATTCCCGCGGTATCATCCTGAAGATAGATGGCATCAAAGAACTTTGTATTCTCATTGCTTGTTCCCGCTGTCACATATCCTTCGATGGTAAATACATCACCCATGTTTGCTTTTCTGACGTCTGCAATGGCAGACACCGGCAGTTCTACAGTAACCTGATCCAATATGTTATCTGCAATGGTCTTATTCAAATATGGAAGATCCCAGTTGTTATCGAGTTCAGCTTTCACCTCAAAGTCTGAGATAAATACAGTTCCTGATACAAACACATTGGCGCCACTTGGAAGTTTTTCATGTGCAATTGCCACCATACTTCCTTTGTCAATATATCCGGGTGTTCCTGCCACTGCATTACCATTTTCATCCTTACAGTCAATCGAATAGGTTGTGTCATATCCCGTTACCAGAGGCTCAGCCTTACCTGCCGCAACAGCGTCTGCATCCAGATTTACCGTACAGCCGCTGTACGCGCTGTATTTTTGTCCTTCGATTACGCTGCCATCCTCGTTTGTCTTATCGCCAACCGCGCCTGCCAGATACGGAGAATCTGCATTATAGTTTTTCAGATAAAGCCGATACGGCTGACCTCCGTTATTGACCTCGTCATATGCCTCATCACTGTTCAGTGTTGTTGTGGCTCCGACTGCACTGAGCAGCTTATTCATCTCAGTTGCCGTCTGTCCGCTGGTTGTATCCTGATAATCTGCAATTCCACAGGCAATTAACGTTCCGCCCTTGTCGGTGTAAGCTTTTACCATCTGGATAAACTCATCCGAAAAATGTGATACCTTGTAATCCCCTGCGTTAGCTGTACCATTCTTCTTAGCCGGTGCGGAAATAATCAATAATGCGCAATCATCTAGCATTTCCGGTGTAATCTCATCGGTAACTACATTTACTTTGATATTTTTGTTTCCTGCAATCTTTGTAAAGTTCCCGACATTTCCGCCATAATATCCGGTTACGTAATCGTTGTAATGTGTACCGTCGATGATGACATTCGTAACCATCTCCGGTGTCACATATGTCAGTTTCAGAACACTGCTGTACTGTTTCTGAACTCCATTTAATTTCGCCTTCACGACAGCCTGCATCTCCATGCTGCCGACTTTGTCATATGTATAATCGAAAGAATACTCAGCAGTTCCCATTGCGGCAACTTTGTCAAGTCCTGCCTCTTTCAGATCCACACTGTTTACTACTTCTCCATCTACTTTGAAATCGATTGACTCAATTTCCATATCCGATGTTTCATTATTATATAAACTTAAGTCTACCTTCAGTGCCTGTCCCTTCACCGGAAGTACGTCATCTGTAGAAATGCTGTTGATTCCTGCCGCTTCTACCTCACCTACCCATACCGGCGCTGTAACTGCAATATCTCCATCTGCCTCTGTAATCTTCAGGTAATAGTAAGAATACTTGTTATTTACCTGGAACTCTACAGATTCTTTGTTTCCTTCCACGTTTTTCTCATCCAGTACCAGACCTCCATTTGTGATCACCTGTACATTTCCGATGGCTGTATCAGTTGCATCTGAAATGTCTGCCTTTAATGTCACAGTATCGCCGGTCTGATCTTTGCTAAGAATCGTGCCCATCTCGTAACCATCCAGCGTATAATAAATGTTCAAGTCATTATCCTCTGTTGCATATACACGATAGTTTCTCATCGCATCGTAAATATTTTCCCTGGTCAGACTGTCTGCTAGCACAACACTTCTCGTCGTATTCGCATCGCCCCAGAGCCCTTTGTGGTTGTCCTGATTGTTCGTCGGTGCTACATGCCATCCCTTGTCCAGCGCTCTCTGATAGTACTCGTAAGACGGGAAGTATCCGGAACTTCCCACAGCGCCCTCTCCATTTCCAACCTCGATCATCGTAATCAGATTGTCAATCTCTTCATCATAGTAAGAAAAATCACTGAAATCACCAAATGTTGTTCCCGGATGATTAAACTGTGTGATGGAATCCGCATCTGTCTTCAATGTAGCATAATAATTCTGCAAGGCAGTACTATAAGTCGTGTAATCAGACTGTGTTCTGCTCTGGAATCCATCTGTGTTAAATGTATTCACATGGCCAAGTCCATTGGACCATGTCATTTCATACCCGAATATGGAGACAAAGTCCTTTGTCGTATACTTATCTGCAAGTGCATGTCCCTCCGCCCATTCACTGCTGACTGATCCATCTGCGATAGATGCGGCGTCTGCATTGTCGAATGAGTTGGAATGATCTGTCACTGCAAGGAAATCCAGATTGTCTACCGCTGATGCATGCTGATACGCATCTTCACAGCTCCCAGATCCATCCGAATAATTCGTGTGTGAATGCAGCTGTCCAAAATAAAGATTGTATTTTTCATTCGTACGTTCTGTGTAATTCAGTGTGACAATACTGCTGTCTTCATATCCTTCTTTTGTTGCTTTTACAAGATATGTTTTCGGAAGTTCTGTGAGTTTCAGTTTATCGGTATATTCTTCCCACGTTTCTCCATTATCCGCAGATACAAAGATGGATGCCCCGTCCGTATCACATTTCAAAGCCACTTCCGTATCTTTCAGAACTGCCCCGCCATTCGGAGTTGCCTTTACGCTCTTTACTTTTCCTGCTGTATACGTATAGATAACCTTAATACTGTCCGTCATCCCTTCCTTTTCTGCATAGGTCCGAATCGTTGCCGGAAGTTCTGACACAACCGGTTTCTTCGTCTCATCATATTTCACATACTTACCATTATTCAGGGAATAATAAATATCAGCGCCTTCCGTTGCGCTTGTCAGCGTAATCTCACTTCCTTTTGAAATCTCACCGGCTCCCGGAGCTGCTGTCACATATCCGCAAAGATCCGCTGCTGTCACCGGGCTTCCGGTTAAAACGACTGAATCCATACGAAGCATGCCGGAAGCGGCAGGTGTTCCGTCTCCTTTCGCCCGCTCTGTGCCCGGAACTAATCGAATGTATAACTGTTTTGCATGATCAGCCTCTGCCGGAACATCAAAATGAAAGCTGATATAGTTTGCAGGCGCCATGCTTGTCTTTGCAATTCCGTCTATAATCTCTCCGGACTTAGTTACATCGCTGGAACTTCCGTCCGCACCATATGCCGTATATTTGTAGGAATAGTTTCCTGTGGTAAAATTGTGGAATTCTTTTCCATCCGTTGAATACTGCATCTGGAAAGCTCCTGCTCCTGTGTTGCTTGCGCGAAGCCGGAAAGAAAGCCCCATCTTTCCATATCCGGATGATGATAAAGCAAGCTGAATATAATCTGCCTTACCGGATCCAAGTCCTTTTCCTCCCATATAATAGGAAGTGGAGCCTGTTGCAGAACTCTTAGCTGTCGAATACGGCTGCACCTCGCTTCCGTTTACTACTGCTGTGAATTCCGTCTCTGTATCCAGCATATCATTTGCCGCATATAAATCCCCGGCAATTTTTTTGCTCTCTGCTGCTCCTGCCTTCTCATAATTTGCATTTCCTGCCCACTGTGCTGCTGTGAACACAACGCTCTCATCAACTGATGCAGTTTCCCTTGCCTTGTAAAACCGCATCAGATAGGCATCCGGTATCGATGAACTATTTTTCCCATATGTGGTGAATGTCCTATAATATTCAATATACTGATTCTTGTTTCCACCATATTCCGCATTGACATTTTTTACAAAGAAACCGCCATTGTCATCTGCTTTTTCCACTGACCAAAGACTGTAGTCACTTGCGGTATCTTCAAATGTAAGGCTATTTCCGGTTGCTCCGGATGTAAGATATTTTCCACCGCAAGTCAGTGTATAGTAACCGTTCTCACTGTCCAGGGATGCTTTCATCACTGCAGAACCAGACGGGGCAGTCAGTGTATCGGCTTCATTTGGCTCTGCGTCCAATGCTGACAGTCTTGTTCCGCTTGCTGCGGACGACATCACTTTTTTATTTGCAGGATTATACATTACGAACACAGCTCCGTCAGGAAGCTCTGTCAGGCAGGAACCAACCTCAGCATCCGGTGTTGCCGGCTTCGTTTCTGCAATTGTATATGTAAATGTTGATACAGAACTATTCTCGTAACCTTCTTTTGCAGCATATGCAGTGATGGTGGAATCCTCCGTCAGCGTGATTGGCTGTCCGTAAACATTCTCGTCTCCACCGTTCACTGTATAATGGATCACTGATCCTTCTGTATCACATCCCAGTGTCACAACAGTTCCTGCCGGTACTTCGCCGTCTGCAATGTTGGATGTGACCGGCGCACATACTTCCTGTGGCTTCCCACTTCCTCCGGAGCTTTTCGCCCCTTCAATTTTAATTTGATTAATCGTATTCGTTCCGTTTGCTCCAAATGCACTTCCGTCTCCGGACGCAGCCACTGTATCTGTCAGTACAATCCGAAGACTGAAGGTTGTCCCTGCCAGCGATGCCGGAAGCGGCAGGCTGCTCCATTTCTCACTTATGGATGTGGATGTAACTTCCACATCACTCCCTTCAACCGGATTCCATTCCATTCCGTCTGCGGAATACTGCAGTTGAAATTTTCTCGGTCCTGTTTTTGAAGACCGCATGGATGCTGAAAATGTCAGATTTTCATATTCAGCCGCATTGATATTGGATATCTGCCAGTTTCCTCCGTTTGTCCATGATTTGGAATTCAGTCCGCCGGACGAAAATCCCGTATATTCCGGTCCTGCTTCCAGACTCAGCATTCCACTGCCAGTCACAGCCCCGCCCTGTAATAAACCTGCAGCCGGTGCATCTGCCGCCTCTGCGTAATCCCACGCAGCAAGTGTCTCAGCAGTTTCCTCAGCCTGTACCGGAAAGCTGATTGTTCCCGCAAGCATTGCAGCTGCCATCACCCATGCCAAAAAACGCGGGACAAGCACGCGTCTTCTGTTCTTCTGCCTTGTTCCTCTTTCCATTGTTACCTCCCTTTGTCATTTGTACACATACTTCCGCAAAACTTCAAGTATACATCCACACAATATTTCCGAATCTATTTTACTAAAATTCAAAGATGGTTCTCTATCTTCTGTATGTAAAAAAATGTAAAATACGAGTAAAGTTCTTTTGAAATCCGAAGAACTTTCTTATATAATAAAAACTACCACACAAACATGTGGTAGTTTTTCAGCATTCCATCTCATATATTAATTTTGTCATCTGCCAGAAGGTATATTACTTTCACTCCTAGTCTCTCAGGCATTCACTATCCGATTATTATTGATTAAACTAACTCAATCAGAACTTCCATCGCTGCATCACCTTTACGCTGGCCGATTTTTACAATTCTTGTATAACCACCATTGCGGTCTGCATACTTTGGAGCAATCTCTGAGAAAAGTTTTTCAGCTACATCTACAGATTTTGTATTTTTCTTTTTGCCTGCCGCCGTCTTCGGAACATCAGTTACAGCGTAGAGAACTTTGTTCATTTCTCTTCTTGCATGAAGTCTGCTAGGCATATCTTTTTTGATTGTCTTATCAACTTCATCGTAAACTGTTACTTTCTTTCCATCAACAACTTCTTTTACTCTCTTACCATCTTTGTCCTTGCGGGCAACTTTGGCTTTTACAGTAACCTCTTCGAAGTTATCCTTCTCTCTTACGGCAAGCGCAATCAGCTTTTCAGCTTCTTTACGGATTTCTTTCGCCTTTGCTTCTGTTGTAATAATCTTACCATTGTTCAGCAGAGCTGTTACCTGGTTCCTGATTAAGGCTTTTCTCTGAGCAGATGTTCTGCCGAGTTTTCTATACTTTGCCATTATTCTTATCCTCCATCTTATACATTTGGTTATGCGTCTTCGGGCTTATTAATCAAATGCTTTGTCCACGCACATCGGGCTTACCGGACAAATATCTAATATTAAGCATTCCAGCCTACTCTTCGCCAGAATTAAGCTCAAGTCCAAGTTCCTTAAGCTTAGCAAGTACTTCTTCCAAGGACTTGCGTCCAAGATTACGCACTTTCATCATATCTTCTGATGTTTTATTTGTAAGTTCTTCAACTGTGTTGATTCCTGCTCTCTTCAGACAGTTGTAGGAACGTACCGACAACTCCAGTTCGTCGATGCTCATCTCAAGAACTTTCTCTTTCTCGTCATCTTCTTTCTCAATCATGACTTCAGCAGCCTGCGCTACCTCTGATAAATCAATGAAAAGTTTCAGATGCTCGCTAAGTACCTTTGCCGCAAGGCTTACAGCCTCGTCCGGAAGCAAAGTACCCTTTGTCCATACATCCAGTGTCAGCTTATCATAATCCGTAACCTGACCTACACGCGTATTTTCTACCGTCATGTTTACACGCTCAACCGGAGTATATACAGAGTCAATCGGAATTACACCAATCGGTAAATCGTCACTCTTGTTCTTGTCTGCGCTCACGTATCCTCTGCCTTTTGTAATTGTAAGTTCCATATACAACTTGCTGTCTTTGCCGCCGCTTAAAGTAGCAATGACCTGCTCAGGATTCATAATCTCAATATCAGAGTCTGCCTGGATATCGGCGCCTGTTACAACACCCTCTCCTTCAAATTCGATATAAGCAGTCTTCACTTCGTCAGATTCGGATGTATTCTTGATTGCAAGGGATTTCAGATTCATGATAATCTCTGCCACATCTTCTTTTACACCCGGAATGGAACTGAATTCATGCAGAACCCCGTCAATCTTTACGGAACTTACGGCAGCTCCCGGAAGAGAAGAAAGCATGATTCTTCTCATGGAGTTACCAAGTGTAATCCCGTATCCTCTCTCCAGAGGTTCTACGACAAATCTTCCATATTTTTTATCTTCTGAAATATCAGTAATTTCAATATTCGGTTTATTAAAATCAAACACTACACAGACCCTCCTTATGGGTTCAAATATGTTGAGGGATACGATATCAATTCCAGTTATTATTTAGAATATAACTCGACAATCAGCATCTCATCAACCGGAACATCGATAGCTTCTCTCTTAGGAAGTTCCTTTACTTCACCTTTCAGGTTCTCTGCATCAACTTCCAGCCAGTCAGGAATCATGTTTCCGCCTGTTACTTCGAGAATATCTTTGTATCTCTGGCTTCCTTTGTGTTTTTCTTTGATTTCAATTACATCTCCTGCCTTTACAAGGTAAGATGGGATATTTACCTGCTTGCCGTTTACAAGTACATGTTTGTGGTCAACAATCTGTCTTGCTTCTTTTCTTGTTCTTGCAAATCCCATACGGAACATTACGTTGTCCAGTCTGGATTCCAGAAGAATCATCAGGTTCTCACCTGTCATACCTTCCTGCTGCTTTGCTTTTGCATAGTAGTTTCTGAAAGGTTTCTCTAATACACCATAGATGAATTTTGCTTTCTGTTTCTCGCGTAACTGGAGACCATACTCGCTCATTTTTCTATTCGATCTTTTTAACTGTCTGTTAGATTTTTTATTAATTCCTAAATAGATTGGGTCCATACCTAATGAACGGCATCTTTTAAGAACTGGGACTCTATTTACTGCCATATTTCGCTTCCTCCTGATTTTTTCTATAATTAAGGTAGTTCTTCAAAACCAAGCCTGAAATTCCTCCGCCAAGTTCCGAAGAAGATCCACACTGACCTCAGGCCACTCTAAACAGCTAGCCTGCGCTAAGTGCTCTGTCCTTAGACTCTTCTACGTTTCGGTGGACGGCATCCGTTGTGCGGTACCGGAGTAACGTCCTTGATACTTACAACATCAATTCCGCAAGCCTGCAATGCACGGATTGCTGCTTCTCTTCCTGAACCAGGTCCTTTTACGAATACATCTACAGTCTTCAGACCATGAACCAATGCTGCCTTAGCTGCTGTCTCAGCCGCCATCTGTGCTGCATATGGAGTAGATTTCCTTGAACCTCTAAATCCCAGACCGCCTGCACTTGCCCATGAAAGAGCATTTCCCTGTGCATCTGTTAATGTTACGATTGTATTATTAAAAGATGACTGAATATGAGCCTGTCCTCGTTCAACGTTTTTCTTGACACGTTTCTTTGTTACTTTTTTTGCAACCTTCTTTGCCATTTAAACTAACCTACTTTCTTAATTTCTCAATTATTTTTTCTTGTTTGCTACAGTTCTCTTAGGACCTTTACATGTTCTTGCGTTTGTCTTAGTCTTCTGTCCACGTACCGGAAGTCCTTTTCTGTGACGGATTCCACGATAGCATCCGATTTCTTTCAATCTCTTGATGTTTAACTGAATCTCTCTTCTGAGGTCACCTTCTACAACCTGTGTTGCGTCGATAACTTCACTGATTTTCTTTACATCTTCACTTGTCAAATCTCTTACACGAGTGCTTGGATCAATTCCTGCCTCTGCTAAGATACGGTTCGCACTTGTTCTTCCAATTCCATAAATATAAGTTAAACCGATTTCTACACGTTTGTCTCTTGGTAAGTCTACACCTGCAATACGAGCCATGTGTCTTTCCTCCATTTTGAATCATTTTTAATATTGTCCTAAACTGGGGCCGTAAACACTTGACGAGGTCTTTCACGGGTTTCCTGTGAACGCCGATTCCGTATACCTTGTGGGGTTCTCCCAAACCTGATGTCAGGAATCTTCCTCTGTCTCTGGTATTTCTCAGCCCAGACGCATATACTCACATATATACGTCCTTTCCCGGTACGTCATCCGAACGCAGCCTTCCGGGTATTATAAGCAATATACAATTGCATTCTGACAGTTCTTGCAAACCGGATTTCCTGCTGTGAATGACAGTCCATCCCTCGGTCAGATGCTGTGAACACCGGCTCTAACGGTACCCTAGATAGATGCCTGATGTATCCTTACTGTATATTAAACAGGTGCACACACCTCCTGGCGTGTCCCCTGTCAGCCGCCTAATTCATTAACACAATTTCGACACTTGTTTTCCGGTATTTTCACGGGAAGTCCGACACCAAATCCGAAAAAACTTCTCCAACCACCTTCAAACAAGCCTTGCACTAACCTCAGACTGTACTGAACAGCCCGCTTCCGCTAAGTGCCTAGCCCTGTCTCTGTTTGTGCTTCGGATTTTCGCAGATTACTCTGATACTTCCTTTTCTCTTAATAATCTTGCATTTTTCACAAATTGGTTTTACTGATGATCTAACCTTCATGTCAAATCCTCCTTCCATCCTTTGCTGAAACTTTGGTCACTTCGTTTTTGGGCACACCTATCCAAAAACAACCATTTCATAGTATAACACCAAGTGTCATTCAAAGTCAATACCTTTTTATTTATCTCTCCAAACAATTCTTCCCTTGCTGAGGTCATATGGAGACATTTCCAGTGTTACCTTGTCTCCTGGTAAAATCTTAATGAAATTCATACGGAGTTTTCCGCTGATATGCGCAAGAACGATGTGGCCATTTTCAAGCTCTACCTTGAACATTGCGTTTGGAAGTTTTTCAACTACGACTCCTTCAATTTCGATTACGTCAGCTTTTGACATATTAAATCCTCCCGTGCTTTTCGCACTTTACTACTTTAACAATACTCTCTGATTGTCTTTCTGATTACTTCGTCATCCGATACAGACGCGCATCTCCTCTTATATATAATCTGTACGTGGCGTCTGTTCTTCTTTTTCAGATTGCTGACGGAGCGTCTCTCCCCGTCAGCCAGATATACATATTCATCATTGACAGAAATTATGACATATATACAGTCTTTATCCCGTCCCGCTTTTGATTTTGCAAGCATTCCCGGTTCCATCAACATCGGTCTATTCTCCCAGAATCTTTACAATCTCTCCAAACACATCATTGATATCAATTGTGCCATCGACTTCCTTCAGAATACCGGCTTTTGTATAATATTCAATCAGCGGCTGTGTCTGCTCATGGTATACGCCAAGACGCTTTGTTACCGTCTCCGGCTTGTCATCATCCCTGAGTATCAGTGTTCCGCCGCATTTATCACAGATGCCCTCTTCTTTTGTAGGCGCATATACTAAATGATATGTAGCTCCGCAGTCCACACATGCTCTTCTTCCTGACATACGCCTTACAATATTTTCATCCGGTACTTCTACATTAATTGCATAATCTACTTTCTGGTTTAACTCTGAAAGAGCCTTATCCAATGCCTCTGCCTGCGGGATTGTTCTCGGAAAGCCATCCAGCACATATCCATTCGTACAATCATCCTGATTCACACGGTCTACCACAAGATCGACAACCAGCTCGTCCGGAACCAGCAGACCCTTATCCATATAAGTCTTGGCTTTCTGCCCAAGTTCCGTACCATTTTTAATATTTGCCCTGAAAATATCCCCCGTAGAAATATGCGGAATCTGATATTTTTCTGAGATTTTCTTTGCCTGTGTACCTTTTCCTGCTCCTGGAGCACCTAACATAATAATTTTCATATCATATACCTCCGAATAGCACATTAACCCGCCGTACTTATCCCCAAAAGGGCAAAGCACAACGAGCTAACTATTTTAATTAGTATCCAAGAAAACTGTTCTTCATAGAACCGCCCTTGGCATTCAAAAATCCTGTGTAGTTTCGTACCAACATCTGGGATTCAATCTGTTTGAGTGTCTCAAGTACAACGCCCACAATAATAATAATTGATGTACCGCCGAATGAAACATTTGCGCCAAATACTCCATTAAAGAAATATGGGATAACCTGTACAATTATCAGTCCACATGCACCGATAAAGATAATATAATTCAAAATCTTTGTCAGGTATTCCACGGTTGGTTTTCCCGGGCGGATCCCTGGGATAAAACCGCCGCTTTTCTTCATGTTGTTTGCAATTTCCAACGGATTGAATGTAATCGATGTATAAAAATATGCGAAGAAAATTGTAAGTACGATATAAACAACCAGTCCGATTGAATATATTAAATTATCCGGATCACACCAGTTATTAGAATTCATCGCCCTTAAAATATGGCTTCCGATTCCGCTGCCGTTGCCTTTTCCGAGGAACTGCGCAATGACAATCGGGAACTGCATCAGTGAAGATGCGAAAATAACCGGAATGACACCTGCTGTATTTACTTTCAGCGGAATGTGCGTCGATTGTCCTCCGTACGTTTTTCTTCCCTGAACCTTCTGTGAATACTGTACTGCGATTCTTCTCTCACCGCTCTGCAGGACGACTACAAAAACGATGACAACAAGAATTACTGCGGCAATAATTGCAGCAGAAAGCAAGCCTTTGGCAAGTGTCTTGCCCTTGATAAACTGCTCATACAGTGTTACAAAATCACTTGGTACTCTGGAAATAATATTAATCAGAAGTACAATGGAAATACCATTTCCGACACCTTTTTCCGTGATACGCTCCCCAATCCACATAAGGAATGCAGAACCGGCAGTCAGCGTACATACAACAATTGCAGCATTTACAAAATTGTATTCAACCAGCAGTCCCTGCCGTCCGAATCCAATTGCCATTGCAGTAGACTCAATCAATGCAAGCGCTACAGTCACATAACGGGTAATTGCTGCGATTTTCTTTCTTCCATCTGCGCCATCCTTCTGCATCTCTTCCAATTTTGGAATTGCGATTGTCAGAAGCTGCATAATAATAGAAGATGTGATGTACGGTGTAATGCTCAGGGCAAACACCGACATCTGGGTAAAGGAACCTCCGGTAAATGCATCAAAAAAATTGAATGCATCTCCGGTCTGGTTCGCGAAAAAATTCTGAATGTAGGTTGGATCCACACCTGGTGTCGGCAGTTCGGAACCAAGTCTAACAACGACAAGCATCAAAAACGTGTATAGAAGCCTCTTGCGAACATCTTCTACTTTAAATGCTCTCCGCACTGTATCTAGCATTAGATCACCTCTGCTTTTCCACCAAGTGACTCAATCTTTTCAGCCGCTTTTGCACTGAATGCATTCGCCTGAACTGTGAGCTTCTTAGTAAACTCTCCATTTCCAAGAATTTTTACACCATCTTTAGGATTCTTTACAATTCCGTTCTCAATCAATATCTCAACGGAAACTGTTGCGCCATCTTCAAATACTTCCAATGCACTCAGGTTGATGCCAACGATTTCTTTTGAGTTTCTGCAAGTGAAACCTCTCTTTGGCAATCTTCTGTATAAAGGCATCTGACCACCTTCAAAGCCCGGTCTTGGAGCTCCTGAACGAGCTTTCTGGCCTTTGTGGCCCTTACCAGCCGTCTTACCATTTCCAGAACCATGTCCACGGCCTCTTCTGAAATTATCACTCTGTTTAGAACCGTCTGCCGGTCTTAAATTTGATAAGTCCATGATATTACCTCCTTATCGATTTATATTTTACGCTTCTTCTTCAACTTTCACTAAATGTCTAACCTGCTGTACCATACCTCTTGTTGCTGCATTATCCGGTAATACAACTGTTTTGTTCAGCTTTTTCAGTCCCAAAGCTTCTACAGTTTTTCTATGCTTTGGTATAGCACCGATAGTAGACTTAACCAGTGTAACTTTTAAATTTGCCATTAAACTTTACCTCCTATTAGCCCACAATCTCTTCTACTGATTTACCACGAAGTTTCGCAACAACTTCCGGAGTTTTCACTCCCTTAAGACCCTCGATAGTAGCAAGTACTACGTTCTGTTTGTTGTTAGAACCCAATGATTTTGTACGGATATTCTTGATTCCTGCCATCTCGATAACCGCACGTGCCGGACCTCCGGCGATAACTCCAGTACCTTCCGGAGCTTTCTTCAGCAGTACAGAAGCGCTTCCAAATTTACCGATAACATCATGTGTTACACTATCATTCTCGTCAAGTGAAACTTCAATCAGTTTCTTTGTTGCATCTTCTTTTCCTTTGCGGATAGCTTCCGGGATTTCAGTAGCTTTTCCTAAACCTGCACCAACATGGCCTTTTCCGTCGCCTACAACTACTAAAGCTGTGAATCTCATGTTACGACCACCTTTTACGACCTTGGTAACACGTTTGATTGATACCACTTTTTCTTCTAACTCTAACTGACTAGCATCAATACGTTCCTGTCTCATATGTGTTCTCCCTTCCTAGAAATTCAGTCCAGCTTCTCTGGCTGCGTCTGCTAATGCTTTGATTTTTCCCTGATAAATGAATCCACCTCTGTCGAAAACTACGTCTGTGATTCCTTTTGCTTTTGCCTTCTCAGCGATTACTTTTCCAAGATATGCTGCCGCATCAACGTTGTTCGTTTTCTCAAGTTCTGCTTTCACGTCTTTCTGAAGAGTGGAAGCTGCAACCAGAGTGTTTCCAACTGTGTCGTCGATAATCTGTGCATACATATGATTATTACTTCTAAACACTGCCAAGCGTGGTCTTTCAGCAGTTCCGCTGAAACGGTTACGCAATTTCATGTGTTTTTTTCTACGAATTTCAACTCTTGATTTCTTACTAACCATTATTCACACCCTCCTTAATTATTTCTTACCAGTCTTACCAACTTTACGTCTGATAACTTCATCAGCATACTTGATACCTTTTCCTTTGTAAGGTTCCGGTCTTCTCTTATCTCTGATTTCAGCAGCGTACTGGCCAACTTTTTCTTTGCTGATACCTTTTACGGTAATCTTGTTCTGTCCTTCCAGAACAGTCTCGATACCTTCCGGATCAATCATCTCTACCGGATGTGAATATCCAAGGTTCAATGTCAGTTTATTTCCTGACTTGGAAGCTCTGTAACCAACACCGTTTACTTCCAGAACTTTCTCATATCCGTCTGTAACACCGACAACCATATTGTTAATCAATGTTCTTGTCAGACCATGAAGAGATTTCATTCTCTTTAAGTCGTTCGGTCTTGTTACGATGACTTCCTCGCCTTCCTGTTTGATTTCCATTTCAACCGGAAGCTCTTTTGTAAGAGTTCCTTTCGGACCTGTAACGGTCACAACATTATTCTCAGCAATCTCAACTTTCACTCCGGCTGGGATTGTGATTGGCAGTCTTCCTATACGTGACATACCTTTGTCCTCCTGTTAACTTAAATTCTCGGAGCGGATACTCAAGCCCGCTCTGTTTTCAGTTGCTGTGAGCACTTAATGAGGTATTTTCGAATTTAGTGCGAACGTACACCCAGTCCTCTTGATGAGGTTCTTTCGAACCTAGTGGCTGTGGTGTTTCCGCCTTCCTCATGCTCTTCTATAAATGGTCAGTGTCTACCATACAAATGCAAGAACCTCTCCGCCTACGCCAAGTTTTCTTGCTTCTTTATCTGTAATAACACCCTTATTTGTTGAAACAATAGCTGTTCCAAGTCCGCCAAGTACCTTCGGCATATCTTCGCTGTTTGCATATACACGAAGACCTGGTTTGGAAATTCTCTTCAGACCGGAGATAACTTTCTCGTTCTTATCCGCACCGTATTTCAGTGTGATATGAATTGTCTTAAAATTTCCATCTTCTACGATATCATATTTTGCAATGTATCCTTCATCAAGAAGAATATCAGCAATCGCGATTTTCATCTTTGATGCAGGTACATCAACTGTATCATGTTTAGCAGTATTTGCATTACGGATTCTAGTAAGCATATCTGCGATTGGATCACTCATAGTCATGGATTGATGTCCTCCTATTCTTTACTCATTACAATCATTTATTGGTGTTCAGTGCCTACCAGCTTGCCTTTTTAACTCCCGGAATCTCACCTTTGTATGCCAATTCACGGAAGCAGATACGGCAGATACCATATTTTCTTAAATATGCATGTGGACGTCCACAAATTCTGCAGCGGCTGTATTCTCTTGTGGAGAATTTCGGCGCGCGCTGCTGTTTGATTTTCATTGATGTCTTAGCCATGAATTTCCCTCCTTACTTAGTAAATGGCATATTGAACTGAGTCAATAATTCACGTGCTTCTTCGTCAGTCTTAGCTGTTGTAACGAAAATTACATCCATACCTCTGACTTTGTCTACTTTATCGTACTCGATTTCAGGGAAAATCAACTGCTCCTTGATTCCAAGTGCGTAATTTCCTCTTCCGTCAAATGCGTTAGGATTTACACCTCTAAAGTCACGTACACGAGGAAGTGCAAGGTTGATCAGACGATCAACGAACTCGTACATTCTTTCTCCTCTTAAAGTAACTTTACATCCGATTGGCATACCTTCTCTGATTTTGAAGTTCGCCACGGAGTTCTTTGCTCTTGTCAGGACTGCTTTCTGTCCGGAGATTTTCTCCATATCAGCTACAGCAGATTCCAAAACTTTTGCGTTATCTTTTGCTTCGCCGACACCCATGTTAATTACAACTTTATCCAGTTTCGGCACTTCCATAATATTTTTATATCCGAATTTTTTAATCATTGCATCCATGATTTCATTCTGATACTGTTCTTTCAGTCTACTCAACGTTTAAGTCCTCCTTCCTTAAATTAGTCAATTACTTCGCCTGTTGATTTTGCAACACGAACCTTTTTATCTCCGTCCATCTTGAATCCAACCCTTGTAGCTTTTCCTTTGTGAACATACATCACGTTAGAAATGTCGATTGGCCCTTCCTGATGGATGATTCCGCCGTTCTGGTTAGCAGCGCTTGGTTTTGTGTGCTTTGTCAGCATATTGACACCTTCAACGAGAACTTTTCCGTCTTTCTGATTAACGGCAATCACTTTGCCTTCTTTGTCTTTATCTCTACCGGCGATAACCTTAACTGTGTCGCCTTTTTTGATTTTCATAGTTGACATTCTCGGCACCTCCCTACAGTACTTCCGGAGCTAAGGATACGATCTTCATAAAATGTTTCTCTCTCAGCTCTCTGGCTACTGGTCCAAAAATACGTGTTCCACGTGGATTCAAATCGTCTTTTATAATTACAGCCGCATTTTCGTCAAATCTGATATAAGAACCGTCTTTACGACGGGCACCTTTAACAGTACGAACAACTACAGCTTTCACAACGTCACCTTTTTTCACAACGCCGCCTGGTGTTGCATCTTTAACAGTCGCAACGATCACATCTCCGATATTGGCATATCTTCTTGTAGAACCGCCAAGTACACGGATACACAGTAATTCTTTAGCGCCTGTGTTGTCTGCTACTTTAAGTCTACTTTCCTGTTGTATCATGCAGGTAAACCTCCTCCAATATATATTAGCTGAAATCTCTTCATCCAGCAACTTTCTCTACATATATGCGGGCAATTATTTTGCCCTCTCCATAATCTCAACAAGTCTCCATCTTTTGTTCTTAGACAGCGGTCTTGTTTCCATAACTCTTACTGTATCTCCAATGTTGCACTCGTTGTTCTCATCGTGGGCCTGCAGTTTATAAGTTCTCTTAACGATTTTCTTATAAAGTGGATGCTTAACGTGGTCTTCAACTGCTACAACAATTGTCTTATCCATTTTATCGCTGACAACCTTGCCAACGCGAACTTTTCTTAAATTTCTCTCTTCCAAAGTTGCTACTCCTTTCAAATTGTTTTCGTCTGATAAGGAAGTTCCTTTCGCCTACGCCCTTTCAGTCTCTGTAATCATTGTCTGAATACGTGCAATATTTTTTCTTACTTCCTTAATTCTGCTTGTATTGTCAAGCTGGTTTGTCGCATTCTGGAATCTCAGGTTAAAAAGCTCTTTCTTAGCAGCTACTAATTCTTCATTCAATTCCTCTGCGGATTTTCCTCTTAATTCGTTCACAAATGTATTAATTTTCACTGTTATCACCGCCTTCTAATTCTGCGCGAGAAACGATTTTGCATTTGCAAGGTAATTTGTGCATTGCAAGACGAAGTGCCTCTCTTGCTACTTCCTCAGGTACTCCTGCGATTTCGAACATTACACGGCCTGGTTTCACTACTGCTACCCAGTACTCCAATGCTCCCTTACCACTACCCATACGAGTTTCTGCTGGTTTTGCTGTTACCGGTTTATCTGGGAATATTTTAATCCAAACTTTACCACCACGTTTGATATAACGAGTCATAGCGACACGGGCTGCCTCGATCTGGTTAGAACGAATCCAGCATGGCTCAGTTGCAACGATACCATATTCACCATATGAAATCGTGTTACCTCTGAGGGCTTTGCCCTTCATAGTACCACGGAACTGTTTACGACGTTTTACTCTTTTTGGCATTAACATTATTTATCGCTCCCTTCCTTTTCAGCCTTAGTCGGAAGAACTTCGCCTTTGTAAATCCAAACCTTTACACCGACTTTTCCGTAAGTTGTGTCAGCTTCTGCGAATCCATAATCAATGTCAGCTCTCAGTGTCTGAAGTGGGATTGTTCCTTCGCTGTAGAACTCTGTACGAGCCATATCAGCCCCGCCGAGACGTCCGGATACGGAAGTCTTTACACCGAGCGCTCCGGATTTCATTGTTCTTGACATACAAGATTTCATAGCACGTCTGAATGAAATACGGTTCTCAAGCTGCTGTGCAATATTTTCAGCTACAAGCTGTGCATCTTTATCCGGTCTTTTGACCTCTTTGATATCAACGATCAGCTTTTTGTCTGTGAACTGTGCAAGTTCAGCTTTTACTTTCTCGATTTCAGCTCCGCCTTTACCGATTACTACACCAGGCTTCGCTGTATATACGATAATTTTTACACGATCAGATGCTCTTTCGATTTCAATTTTTGAAATTCCGGCACTGTATAATCTTTTCTTCAAAAATTTTCTGATTGCATGGTCTTCTACCAGGTTGTCTGCGAAATCTTTTTCAGCATACCACTTGGAATCCCAGTCTTTAATAACTCCGACTCTTAAGCCATGAGGATTAACTTTCTGTCCCATTGTGTTCCTCCTTATCTTTCATTCAGCACGATTGTGATGTGGCTCATTCTCTTCTCGATTCTATAAGCTCTACCCTGTGCTCTTGGTCTGATTCTCTTCATTGTCGGTCCTTTATTTGCGTAACACTCTTCAATATAAAGGTTTTCGGCACTCATACCGTTGTTATTCTCAGCGTTTGCAATTGCTGATTTCAATAATTTTTCTATCACACTTGAAGCGTATCTTGGGTTGTAAGCTAAAATACCAAGTGCTGTCTGTACATCCTTACCTCTGATGGCATCCAATACGAAACATGCTTTCTGAACAGATACTCTAGCGTAAGAAATCTTTGCTGATGGTCTTGTATCTTTCTGTGCATTTCTCTCTCTCTTGATTTGGGATCTATGTCCTTTAGCCATGGATGAACCCTCCTTTCGAAATATGTTAATCTATTATCTAACTTTTGACTTCTTCTCGTCTTTTCCATGTCCTCTGTATGTTCTTGTTGCAACGAACTCTCCGAGTTTGTGTCCAACCATATCTTCTGTAACATATACAGGCACATGCTTTCTTCCGTCATGTACGGCAAATGTATGACCTACAAATGACGGGAAGATTGTAGAACGACGTGACCATGTCTTAATAACTGATTTATCACCTGCAGCGTTCATAGCATCTACTTTTTTCAGTAAGCTTTCGTCTGCGAATGGTCCTTTTTTAAGTGAGCGAGCCATAGGTTCTAACCTCCTTGTAAACTAATTATTTGATTGCTTTACCGTCTCTTCTTCTTACAATCAGCTTGTTAGAAGCTTTGTTTTTCTTACGTGTCTTAAGACCAAGTGCCGGTTTACCCCAAGGTGTGCATGGACCCGGACGTCCGATACTTGTCTTACCTTCACCACCACCGTGCGGATGGTCGTTCGGGTTCATAACGGAACCACGTACTGTAGGTCTGATACCCATGTGACGCTTACGACCTGCTTTACCAATGTTAATCAGGTTGTGCTCTCCGTTTCCTACAACGCCAACAGATGCTCTACAGATAATAGGCACCATTCTCATCTCTCCTGACGGAAGTCTGAGTGTTGCGTATTTTCCTTCTTTCGCCATCAACTGTGCGCTGTTTCCTGCTGAACGTACAAGCTGTCCGCCTTTTCCCGGATAAAGCTCAATGTTGTGGATTTGTGTACCAACTGGGATATTAGCAAGCGGCAGGCAGTTTCCTACTCTGACCTCTGCTGTCTCACCGTTCATAACTGTCATTCCGTCCTTCAGTCCTTCCGGAGCAAGGATATATGCTTTCTCGCCGTCTGCGTAGCAGATAAGCGCGATATTAGCTGTTCTGTTCGGATCATACTCGATGCCGATTACAGTTGCCGGAATTCCGTCTTTCTTTCTCTTGAAGTCTATGATTCTATATTTCTTTTTAGCTCCGCCTCCGCGGTGTCTTACTGTAATTTTACCCTGACTGTTGCGACCGGCTGTTCTCTTCTTGGAATCCAGCAAGGATTTCTCCGGAGTTGTCTTCGTAATTTCAGAGAAATCAGAGCCAGTCATCTGTCTTCTGGAAGGTGTATATGGGTTATATGTTTTGATTCCCATTACTGTCTCTCCTTTCATTTGCCCTAATTATTAGTTTCACGGATTTGCACCGTCTATTCTTGATTGCTATCATGTATCTCGATGATTGATACAATGTATCGCGATGGATATCAGGTTCGCTTCACCAGGCCCGACAGAACCTCACCAAGGTTGCGCGAACGGATCCCGGCTAAAACTCAAGCTGCGTCTCCGACCTGCTTTCGTTAAGTCTAAAGCCCCTCGAAAATCTCGATATCTGCGCTATCCTCTGTTAACTGTACAATAGCCTTCTTTGTCTTAGCAGTTTTTCCGAATGTCATTCCACGTCTCTTGCTTTTTCCGTCAAGATTCATTGTGTTAACACTCTTAACTTTTGTTCCTGTGAACATTTTCTCAACTGCTTCTTTTACCTGAGACTTTGTAGCTTCTGTGTGTACAAGGAATGTGTATTTCTTGTCAGCCATAAGCTCCATGCTTTTCTCAGTAATTACCGGTTTCAGAATAACGTCATAATACTGAATGTTTGCCATTATGCGTACACCTCCTCGATAGTTGCAACAGCAGCTTTCGTTGCGATTACTGTGTTGTATTTTAAGATGTCGTATACATTAATTGTATTTGTCTTTGCAGTCTTAACGTCTGCGATATTTCTTGCAGAAATCTCAACGTTTGTATTCCCGTCTTCCAGAACAACAAGTGCTTTGTTCACATTCAGATTGTTCAGGACTTCCTGGAATTTCTTTGTCTTGATTTCATCAAAGTTCAGCTCGTCAATTACGATGAACTTGTTCTCTTCTACTCTTGAAGTAAGAGCAGACTGCAGGGCAGCTCTCTTTTCTTTTCTATTCATTTTGAAAGAGTAATCTCTCGGTACCGGAGCAAATACAACTCCGCCGCCTGTCCACTGTGGAGCTCTTGTTGAACCCTGTCTTGCATGACCGGTTCCTTTCTGTCTCCATGGTTTTCTTCCGCCGCCGGAAACTTCAGAACGTGTTTTTGCTTTCTGTGTTCCTTGACGATTATTTGCAAGCCGGCTTACAACTGCCATGTGTACAAGATGTTCATTAACCTCAACACCAAATACAGCATCATTCAAATCGATTGTACCAACTTCTTTACCTTCGATATTATAAACAGATACGTTTGCCATCTGTGTGTTCCTCCTTTCCTGTTGTCAGACTAGTTTGCAGCCTTTACTGTTTCTTTGATTGTTACCAGGCTCTTCTTCGGTCCCGGCACAGAGCCTTTCACCAACAGCAGGTTGTTGTCAGCATCGACTCTTACAATTTCGAGATTCTGAACAGTAATCTGTTTGTTACCCATCTGACCCGGCATCTTCTTTCCTTTGAATACTTTACTCGGATCGGATGCAGAACCATTAGAACCAGCGTGACGATGGAACTTAGAACCGTGAGTCATCGGTCCTCTGCTCTGTCCGTGACGCTTGATTGCTCCCTGGAAACCCTTACCTTTTGAAATTGCAGTAGCATCAATCTTATCTCCTGCCTCAAAGATATCAGCTTTGATTTCCTGAGCAAGTGTATACTCTTCAGCATTTTCAAATCTGAATTCTTTTACATATCTCTTTCCAGAAACTCCGGCTTTGTCAAAGTGACCTTTTTCAGCCTTTGTAACACCGTTTCTGTGTGCGATTTCTTTTTTGCCGTTCTTGTCTTTTGTCACAATCTTTTCTTTCTTGTCAGCAAAACCAACCTGAACTGCGCTGTAACCGTCGTTCTCAACTGTTTTAACCTGTGTTACTACACAAGGACCAGCCTGAAGTACAGTTACCGGAATCAATGTTCCATCTTCGTTGAAGATTTGAGTCATTCCGACTTTTGTAGCTAAAATAGCTTTCTTCATTATAATTACCTCCTGTGATTTACAGCGGAACACCACACGGGTGCTCATCCTAAATTTTAGGAATTACTGTTTCTTAAATTAATTCAGATACCCCGCCAAGTGTTTTACTTATTTTTCATCTTGATATCGATGAATACACCTGCCGGCATCTCCAGTCTTGACAGTGCATCAACCGTCTTCTGTGTTGGTGCCATAATGTCGATGAGTCTCTTATGAGTTCTCTGTTCGAACTGTTCTCTGGAGTCTTTGTACTTGTGTACGGCTCTTAAGATTGTTACTACTTCCTTCTTCGTTGGAAGCGGTACCGGTCCGCTCACCTGTGCTCCGTTTTTCTTAACAGTTTCGATGATTTTTTTTGCAGATGCATCAACCAATTGGTGATCATATGCCTTCAATGTGATTCTCATTACTTGACTTGCCATAAAAAAAGTCGCCTCCTTTTCGTACTTTTAAACTCAGTACGACAAGCGGTGACTGTACACTCTCCCGTGTGTGTCGTGAGAAACTCACACGTTGTTTCATACTTATTACCTTTGTTGGTAAGTTGTAATCAGTTTTGATTCGTACAGTGACTTGTCGCCAGTTTCCTAACTTGACATTCGCTCCACGGAAAACCTGCCATTGTGCTTTCCCGCACCTGACAGCAACCTCACGCTTCACAGCTATCATGCCACAGCTCTCTTAGTATAACGAATCAATACAGATAATGCAAGTAGTTTTTTTAATTTTTTGTATTTTTTTAGATACAATTTATTTTTATGAATTTTGTACTTTTCAAAGTTATATTCCGGCTTTGTTTCGTTTTCTATTCATCTGACTCATCTGGCATTTCTCCGAACATTTCCTAATTATATATATAATAATCCGTAAGAAGTTTTGACGCCCTAGTCATCTAATTATAAAACAGGGGATACAGATTATGGAAAATCACACACACACAACATATCATAACGCTGGAATCCGGCAGCTTGTTCTGGATGAAATCCGGCAGCTTGCCGAAAATTTGATAATTTTTGTAACGCCTTAAAAAATCTAAATGATATCTATGATTACAACGAACCCTATGGCAATGTAGAAATGACGTGACTTGTCAGTTTATTCAAAGTGTGTTTTGAACAATCTTGGACAAATTTTTCGATATGTTTACGGATTTCAGGAAAACAATCGAGGAGCATTGGTTATAATATATGCGACACATCCCACAAAATTTTATTGGAACAAATTAAAGAATTTTATTGGAATTTTATTGATTTTGTCGACTAATTATGTATAATATTTAGATATGCATTAATAGCATTATTATGAAAGAAGAGAGGTATATTAAAATGGCAGGAATTGATTTAAGTAAGTACGGCATTAGCGGAACCACAGAGATTGTGTACAATCCTTCTTATGAATTATTATTTGAAGAAGAGACAAAACCTGGACTTGAAGGCTTCGAAAAAGGACAGGTAAGCGAGCTTGATGCCGTTAATGTAATGACTGGCGTATATACAGGCCGTTCACCAAAAGATAAATTCATTGTAATGGATGAAAACTCCAAAGATACCGTATGGTGGACTTCCGACGAATACAAGAACGATAACCATCCGGCTACACAGGAAGCATGGGATGCAGTAAAAGAGCTGGCACTCAAAGAGCTTTCTAACAAGAGACTTTTTGTCGTAGATGCATTCTGCGGCGCAAACAAAGACACACGTATGGCAATCCGTTTTATTGTTGAAGTAGCATGGCAGGCTCACTTCGTTACAAACATGTTCATTCAGCCTACAGAAGAAGAGCTGAAAGACTTTGAGCCGGACTTCGTTGTTTACAACGCTTCCAAGGCAAAGGTTGAAAACTATAAAGAGTTGGGACTGAACTCAGAGACAGCAGTTATGTTCAACATCACAAGCCGTGAACAGGTTATTGTTAACACATGGTACGGCGGAGAGATGAAGAAAGGTATGTTCTCCATGATGAACTACTATCTGCCACTGAAAGGTATTGCTTCTATGCACTGCTCAGCAAACACAGATTTGAACGGTGAGAATACAGCAATCTTCTTTGGTCTTTCCGGTACAGGTAAGACAACACTTTCTACAGACCCGAAACGACTTCTCATCGGCGATGACGAGCACGGTTGGGATGATAACGGCGTATTCAATTTCGAAGGCGGATGCTATGCAAAAGTTATCAATTTGGACAAAGAGTCTGAGCCGGATATTTACAATGCAATCAGACGTGATGCCCTTCTTGAGAACGTAACATTGGACGAGAACGGTAAGATTGATTTCGACGATAAGAGCGTAACAGAGAATACCCGTGTATCTTATCCGATTAACCACATTGAAAATATTGTCCGCCCGGTTTCCTCTGCTCCGGCAGCTAAGAATGTAATCTTCCTGTCAGCGGATGCTTTCGGTGTACTTCCTCCGGTATCTATACTGACTCCGGAACAGACAAAGTACTACTTCCTGTCCGGATTTACAGCTAAACTTGCCGGTACAGAGCGTGGAATTACAGAGCCTACACCAACATTCTCTGCTTGTTTCGGACAGGCATTCCTTGAACTGCCTCCTACAAAATATGCAGACGAGCTTGTTAAGAAGATGGAGCAGAACGGTGCAAAAGCATATTTGGTAAATACTGGCTGGAATGGTACAGGAAAACGTATTTCTATCCGTGATACACGTGGTATCATCGATGCTATCCTGAACGGTGATATCCTGAACGCACCTACAAAGAAGATTCCTTACTTCAACTTTGAAGTTCCAACAGAACTCAATGGTGTAGATACAAACATTCTTGATCCTCGTGACACTTACGCTGATGCTTCTGAGTGGGAAGTTAAAGCTAAAGATCTTGCACAGAGGTTTATTAAGAACTTTGCTAAATACGAAGATACTGAGGACGGAAAAGCTTTAGTTTCCGCTGGTCCGCAGGAATAAGAAACATATAGGTTGACAAGGCATATTTTAGAGGCTGCCGTGCTGATGCACAGCAGCCTCTATCTATTTTACAATTCAAATATCTTTTACATTTATGTATCCGGATATGCGATTCACGTTTACACCTTGCAGAACCCCACAGAATTTCATATAATAGAACTACCTTCAGCATACAACGGGAAACGCAGTTCCCTGTCCGCCGAGGGGACTCAAACAAGTACGAAAGGATTCTATTATGTGGATTGCAGATAATTGGAAAGATTACGAGGTTATAGATTGCTCAAAGGGAGAAAAACTGGAACGTTGGGGGGACTATCTTCTTGTCCGCCCGGACCCGCAGGTAATCTGGGATACCCCAAAGAATGACTATGGATGGAAACATATGAACGGGCATTACCACCGCAGCAAAAAGGGCGGCGGCGAGTGGGAGTTTTTTGATTTGCCGCAGCAGTGGCAGGTTCATTACGGCAGCCTGACCTTTAACCTAAAGCCGTTCAGTTTTAAACATACCGGACTGTTCCCTGAACAGGCTACGAACTGGGACTGGTTCTCTGACTTAATCAGAAGGGCGGACCGCCCGATTAAGGTGCTGAACCTGTTTGCCTACACCGGCGGCGCCACTCTTGCGGCTGCTTCGGCAGGCGCACAGGTCACTCACGTAGACGCCTCCAAAGGAATGGTGGCATGGGCGAAGGAAAATGCGGTTTCCTCCGGACTTGGCGGTGCGCCGATTCGCTGGCTTGTGGATGACTGTGTCAAGTTCGTTGAACGGGAAATCCGCCGCGGCAACAAGTACGATGCGATTATCATGGACCCACCGTCTTACGGGCGCGGACCTAAGGGAGAAATCTGGAAAATCGAAGATATGATTCATCCGCTGATTAAACTCTGCACTCAGATTCTGGCAGAGAATGCCCTTTTCTTCCTGATTAATTCCTACACGACCGGGCTTGCCCCTGCCGTACTGACTTATATGATTGCGACCGAGCTAGGAAAATGGGGCGGTCACGTGGAGGCGCAGGAAATCGGACTTCCTGTGAAGACTACCGGACTGGTACTTCCCTGCGGAGCTTCCGGACGGTGGCAGAAGGAGTAATTATGGGCATGAAACATTTAGTAATTGCAGAAAAACCATCTGTAGCGCGGGATATTGCCCGCGTTTTACAGTGCAGCAAAAAAGCGGAGACTTTCATAGAGGGTCCGGACTACCTTGTCACTTGGGCTCTTGGACATCTTGTTACGCTGGCTGAGCCGGAAGCGTACGGAAAGCAGTATCAGATCTGGAACATGGACGCGCTTCCAATGATACCGGAAGACTGGAAACTGGTTGTGATTAAGCAGACCGGGAAACAATATCATGCCGTCAAAGAACTCCTGCACCGGAAAGATGTCTCGGACATCATTATTGCAACGGATGCCGGGAGAGAGGGTGAACTGGTTGCCCGCTGGATTCTCGATAAGGCAGAAAATAAAAAGCCCCTGAAACGTCTCTGGATTTCTTCGGTCACAGACAAAGCAATACGGGATGGGTTTGCTAATCTGAAACCGGGTAAAGACTATTACAATCTATATCAGGCTGCTGTTGCCAGAGCGGAATCCGACTGGCTAGTTGGCATCAACGCTACCCGTGCACTGACATGCAAATACAATGCACAGCTTTCCTGCGGGCGTGTCCAGACACCGACATTGGCAATGATTGCCGCCCGGGAACAGGAAATCCGTGCATTCCGGTCAAAACCATTTTACGGAATGAAGGCAATTTCAAACGGAATCACATTTACATGGACCGATAAAAAGTCCAATTCCAACCGGACTTTTGAAAAGGAAAGAATAGAAACAATACGAAAAGGCTGTAGTACATCCGAATTACGGATTACAGAAGTCCGGAAGAAAGAAAAGCACTCCTCTTCCCCCGCACTGTATGACCTGACTGCCTTACAACGGGAGGCGAACCAGCGTTACGGCTACTCGGCAAAACAGACGCTGAATATCATGCAGCGGTTATATGAAAATCATAAAGTACTGACTTATCCAAGAACCGACTCCCGATATCTGACCAGCGATATGGTGGGGACTTTAAAAGAGCGGCTGGAAGCCTGCGCCGTCGGACCTTACAAGAAACTGGCATTAAAGCTGTCACGCCAGACTATCAAAGCAAATAAATCTTTTGCAGATAACAGCAAGGTATCCGACCACCATGCAATCATTCCGACAGAACAGTTCGTACAATTGGAACATATGAGCAATGAGGTATAGAATTGCGAGAAATTATCCCCCAAATTTCAATTATATCCTCAAATTATA